>Ga0123355_10011385_pt1 | contig 13707 bp, 10 predicted proteins | sample TergutEmb28metaG_3_FD_89872 | JGI IMG/M metagenome (GOLD analysis project Ga0123355, IMG submission 89872) | Embiratermes neotenicus P1 segment gut microbial communities from Petit-Saut dam, French Guiana - Emb289 P1 | ecosystem: Host-associated > Arthropoda: Insects > Digestive system > Gut ...
AAAGGGGGGGGGGGGGAAAGGGGTTCCGGCGGGGGACCCCCCCTTTTCCCCTGGGGTGGGGTGAAAAAGGTTTCCCCCCCCCCCCCCCTCCATGACGCTCTGTCTAATTGCTTAACTAAGCACTCAGAAAACTTTATATTTGTTTGGCTTTCACTACGGTTACTTTTGACTGTTCCAGGCCGAAATACGTCCTTGGTATTTAGATGTTAAATAAGCGGAAAATGAGTTCTTACAAAATAATTCAGCCGCTTGTTAGGTACGAATTCAGGCGAAACCGTGATGAGCAGTTTACGTTTTCGCTAAAATTCTAGAATGGTTAATGGTGACTAGCAGGTAAATGTTATTTAATACCAACTAAATTACATGTTATTTTGGACTATGTGTCACATGACCTGTTTCTCAAAGCATACCTTGTCTGCTGCAACGAGGGTACGACGAGAAATGTAGAGAAAATTTTGATATAATAGTACTTTAAAGAGGGTGGAAGAGTTTAAATGTTTGAAACAACTTTAACAAATCAAAATTCTATTCCGAAAGAAATTAAGAGCAGACTGAGGTCGGGAAATGCTAGCTACCATTCGGTGCAGAATCTTTTGTCTTCTAGGTTGCTATCCAAAAATTTAAAGATTAAGATATATAGAAATATAATTTTGCCTGTTGTTTTGTGTGGGTGTGAAATTTAGGTCGCCGACATTGTGGGAGGAAAGGTAGGTGAGGGTGTTTGAGAATATGGTGTTGAGAAGAATATTTGCTGCATGATATAAATTATATTCCAGCGAGTGCAGTCTAAGGTGTAGGACAGAGAGTAACTATCAACACCAACCCCTAACCCGGCACCGAAGTTAAAGTTCGGTCCAAATTTGACCTTTTAGAACAGTACGATGTTAATATTTCGGTTTTGAAACTTGAGTGAATGCGTCGCTATACGAGAATCAATCAAATTCGATTTGAAACTCAAGTATCCGACACTAGGGTTCTGTGTCCATCTAAAATAAACAGTAACTATATGTGCCAAGAATGTTAACATTTATACAACACTGTATTACTCCTACAACGTTTAGCGTATTGGACCTAAAAGAAGGCCTTATGAATCGGTCTGTTTCTTTGATAACGGGTTTACTGTGAAACTGGAATTGCTTTCCTCATCTTTATGCGTATCAGTTTCAGGCTAAGTAAGGCCGTTGTGTCTCAGGCGGTTAGCAGAGTCCTGCGTTCGATTTGGGTTCGCTCAGTGCAAGAAGTATGGCGCACAATATAACTATGGGAGAGGCTTTAACCTGAGTGCTTTTGTCTCCCCTACTAGTACATTGCATTATTGTTCCTTATTAGTTTTATTGCACTAATGCCGTGTATCAGCACAAATTCTTCATATCAGTACTGTTGCACTAAACTCAGTATCAGTGTCATTACACCAATGCTTCGTATCAGTGCCATGCCATTACACAAACGCTCCATATCAGTGCCGTTACATTAATGTTCCATATAAGTGCCATAACTCCGACGCTTCATTTCAGCGCCATTACACTGAAGCTCGATATCAGTGCCATTACACTAATGCTCCATATTAGTCCCATAACTCCGACGCTTCATTTCAGCGCCATTACAATGAAGCTCCATATCAGTGCCATTACATTAATGTTCCGCATCTGTGCCATTACACTAATGCCCCTTATCAGTGCAATTATACTGAAGCTCCTTACCAGTGCCGTTACACTAATGCTCTGTATCAGTGCCATTACACTGACGCTCCATATCAGTGCCATTACATTAATGCCCCATATCAGTGCCATTACACTAATGCTCTGTATCTGTGCCATTACATTGACACTCCATATCAGTGCCATTACACTAATGCTTTGTATCAGTGCCACTACACTAATGCCCCATATCAGTGTCATTACACTAATGCTCTGTATCAGTGCCACTACACTAATGCCCCATATCAGTGCCATTACATTAATGTTCTGTGTCTGTGCCATTACATTGACGCTCTATATCAGTGCCATTACACTAATGCCCATATCAGTACCATTACTCTGACGCTCCAAATTAGTGCCATTATACTAACGCTCCATATCAGTGCCATTACACTAATGCTCCATATCAGTACCATTGCTCTGACGCTCCAAATCAGTGCCATTACACTAACGCTCCACATCAGTGTCATTAGACTAACGCTCCACATCAGTGCCATTACACTAATGCTCTGTACTCATCTTCAACCTAACAACAGGCCACTCTTAAAAAAAGAACAAAAAGCAAGCTAAACCCAGTAAAAACCATCAAAACAGAAAAAAAAAATAGCTTCTTTGGGAGCCGCAGAGCATTGGACACAACAGTACGTTTATGTTCATCTTTGGAAGGGTTAAGAAAAATTCAGTGTGGAAACGATGAAATATCAAGCTTAGTTTAGCCGGTGGGGTTCAGAATCGCAATTTGCCCTTCCGTGTGTGTGTGTCAGACAACAAAAGATTTGAATCTTGGGTTCAGTTTATTTCGGTGGCTTCATCGAAAGTTCATAGCTGAAATTTTGTACTTCGGGAACATCATTACAGGGCAGGTGCAAAGTATTTTCAAGGGAAAAAAGTTGTTAAACGTTACAACCGCCTGTCTTAAGAAATAAGATTATTTTTGCAAGTTGTTAAAAGCAAACTGCCTGCGGCTACTTCGAGTTTGACATCCGGCACCGTAACTACTGCGTGTTTGCCTTCCGGCTGTACTGGCCGGGGCATAAAGTTAAGACTTTTCTTTTACACTGGCAGATTGTGTGCAGTCAGATGACCTGTACTTACCTGTTACCACACAAACGTCGCACGGAATTTCATGTGGCTGCCAAAGGAACGGTCCTATAGAGGATCAGCCCTGTTAGACGAGATGTTCCTTCTGTGTGAATTGAGAGACACGTGGCTGCTCCATCCACCTGATGTTTAAGCTTTAAACATCGGTTTATTGTCTATTTGAAGCACATTTCAGTTATAGTAAGTGTCACCAAACTGTGAAACTTGGTCGCTGACATTGAGGGAGGAACGTAGGCTGAGGGTGTTTGAGAACATGGTGTTAAGGAGAGTATTTGGGCCTAAGAGGGACGAGATAACAGGGAATGGTGAAAATTACTTAATGAGGAGCTTAGGGTTTTTAACCCTTTACCCTATATTGTGCTGGTGATAAAATCGAGAAGAATGCGATGGGCGAGGCATGTGGCGCGTATGGGGGAGGGGAGAGGTGTGCACAGGGTTCTAGTTGGGGAAACCTGAGGGAAAGAGATCATTGGGAAGACCCAGACGTAGATGGGAGAATGGTATTAAGATGGGTCTTCGGGAAGTGGGAGGGGGTGGAGACTGGATGGAATTGTCTCAGGATACGGAGAGCTGGCGGGCACTTGTGAATACGGCGATGAACTTTCGGGTTCCGTGAAATGCAGGGAATTTCTTGACTAGCTGCAAACCAGTTAGCTTCTTAAGAAGAACTCTGCTCCATGGAGTAAGTAAGTAAGTAAGTAAGTCACCACACAGAGGCTTGAACCCTATTTATGGATGTTGTGCAATTCTCTCCAATGAACAGCGAATTAATGCCTAAACTGCATTAAGTGTTTCGTCTTTTGTGATGAAGCAGCAGTTGTTTTCTGTGATGTAAAAAGAGGATTTTTCAATGGTGTAAGCAGGGAACACGTCATAAAAATAATGTTGTATCTGTAGATCTGATAGTTGTGATGGTATTACATTTATGCCTTTATATATAGAAAGTTAACTTTTCGCAACTGAAACCCTTGCTAAGCAAAGCAAAAGCCAACAAGACAGGAAATGTACATTAAAACGTAACAATGAGGCGCTTTCTTGCAACCATTGTTGTAGTGGAAAAGCAATAAGTATTACATATTCTGAGTGTGTGTTTGTAGTCTTGGATATCCAGAATGCAATGCGCATTCGCCGTATTGTCATCTGTGGCCTGTCCGGCTGTACAATATTTTTCCACATTATCTCACAAAAGACGCGATTTTCGAAAAGAAAAGTTATTGAACACAATATGTGTGTTTTGACTTTCCCTACAAAGTTTGTCTGAAACATTTCTTATTCTAAGAAGAACTGAGCGAGATATGATAAAAAAATGTATTGGTCTTTGTATAAAGTTATTCTTGTTAGATTTCAATTAACCTTGAATTTTATTTACAGATATTCCAAAAATATATGAATACAAAATTTCATGAAAATCCGTCCAGTTGGAGGCGAATTGCGCCATGCAGTCGGACAGACATGGTTAGGCTAACAGTCTTTTTCGCAATTTTGCGAACGCACCTCAAAAGGTCACCCTTTAACAGACCATGAAGTCCCACGCGAGGGGAGAAAGTATAACTCTACTCATTCTTTAATTTTGGCGCTAGGTTGGCTGGATGGTCAACGCCACGCGCCGGCCGCTTTAACCCCTGGAAAGGGACCCGATACCCATTTTACAGAAGGTTGGGTGGCTGCTGGGGCCAGCTTGGACGGCTGCGGTAAATCTCTCCTCCTTAGTGGTTTCGATCCTCGGACCTTCCAGGCCGTAGCTAGTCGCTATACCGATTGAGCTATCGCCGCCCACTCTATTAAGGAAAATAGTTTAAGAAATTCTGCATCTTTACTCAAAACTTAACAATAATTTTCTGCAAAATGTTCAGATGACTTTAAGACCCATCATTTAGGCACATCACATATTTTGTATTGCTGTATATATGGTTGTATATTTTGTATGCTTCTGTTTAATTTTGTAAATTATGTATACTTACTGTCACGTGTTCTTATTGTTATGTGTGTTCCGTTCTGGGTATTCTGTTTCATTGCGTTGTTCTGTATATTGTTTGTGTGTTAATGTGTACTGTATTGCTGCCAACGGGTGTTAACAAATATATGATATATTTTAACGTCAGGTGCTTACTCTGATACATAAATTAAGTCTTGTAGAATTCAAACTGCTTAACGTAAAGTTTAATTAACTAAAACATTAATTAATATACACCAGCACAAATATTTTATAATATGACGCTACATGTTTCGACCTTTTAAACGGTCATCTTCAGGCCTTCTAACAGACTGAGTCAACAGATGCTGTGTACATCTTGGGATCCCAATAGATTTATATATATTATATATAATATATAAATACATATAATATATATTATATATATTGGGATCCCAACAAGTACACAGCATCTGTTGACTCAATCCGTTAGAAGGCCTGAAGATGGCCGTTTGAAAAGTCGAAACATGTAGCCTTGTAAAATAAAATAGTTGTGCTGACGTTTATTAATTAATATTTCAGTATATTCCCAGCACATCGTTATGCCTTCCATCAAGTTATTAGCTTAAAGTTTAATTTTTGACAGAAGTGAAGACAATGATTAGTAAATGTGAAGGAAAAGAGAACTAGTAAAAGGAAAGTGCCTTGCACTTTCGAAAGAAATCTAATGGAATACCATGAAGGAAAAAAAATAGATTTGCAAATAATGAATCTGAGTTAATAATTGTGTGGTATCCGTATGCAGGCTGAAGCCTGCATACGGATACCACACCACCCCAGCCAAACCACAACGTAACACCAACACACATCGAACCAGAGCAATACAACCCATGAAATAACTCAGCACATAAATCGCAAGCTCCTGAGGATAGATGTATTAACATCTGAAACATGTTGAGCATTAAATAAAGACATAATAAAGCAAATTACATGAATTTGGTCTCTCTTTACTCAGCTATCTAAAATTAGATTCATTAAAATCTAACAAGAATAACGGGCATTTTACTGGAAGACCAATATACACTTTTGACAGTATCTCTCTTAATTCTTCTCAAAATAAATGTTTCAAACAAATTTGTAGAGAAAACCAAAACACACATTCTATGCTCAATAATATTTTCCCCAAAAATCTTCCAGTTTATCAGGTAATGTGAAACAAGTTGTAGAGCGGGGCAGACCACAGATGAAAACATGGCGCATGCGCATTGCATGCTGGATAACTAAGGCTAAAAACACACTCAGATTATGTAATAGCTTTCCCTTTTCCACTTCAAGAATGTTTACATCAACGCGCCTCACTGTTACGTTTTACGTACATTGACTGTTTTGTAATTGATGTTTTCATGTAGCTCTATTTGTCATCGTCTACAGTCGTAAATGCAGCGAACGCCGAAAGCAGGACATTTGCATCTAAACCGATCACTTAGTGCGGTTAAATTTCCGCTCCGTAGCAGATGGCAGCACACTACATGTCCAGTTCTCCGTACACAGTCTGCACACTTACTCTGACTCACACATTATTACATGCATCGATCCAAGCAACATTACGTATATTCATTCATCCATTCGTCCTTCGAAACACACTTCTACCCATTACTTACTTACTCACTCCATACGCAGAGTCCTTCTTGAGAAGCTAACCGGTTTGCAGCTAGTCAAGAAATTCCCGGCATTTCACGGAACCCGAAGGTTCATTACCGCACTCACAAGCGTCCGTCCGCCTCCTGTAACTCTAGAGCAAGCATCCCGTATGTGAGTGTTTCTTAACAAAGTTTTTTACAGGGAGGGGTTGTTAGCACCTCGCCCAACACTCAAACTGGAGGACCACACCTCGTCGGCTCTCCGCGACTGCTTATTCAATTTATTCGCAGCTACCCTCCTTATCGGAGGCCGTTCCTCTATGCGCAAACTGAGGGCGCGCCATGCCGTGGTGACAGGGACTCACTACTTCTACCTATTACTTTATTTATTTCTACAATCATGCATTGCTTCACCTGCTTTCTTTCCACCCTTTCTTTTTTCTGACTACCCTTTCACCTATTCGCCTATTTTTATTCCATCAATTCACTCCTACAGAAAGCCCTGACCTTCCCTACAGCCATCCTCTTAATTAGGCTTCAAAATTTTAATTACACAAACTAATTAACGAACCAAATAAAGTCACACGTCTATGGCTCCATTCCTGTGCAATGTGTCAATTCACGCAGCGATGTTTTTCGCAGGCTGCAAACGCCCACTGTCTGATACACTCGGTAGGAATATCAAATTTCTTCCCCAAATTGTGTGTACAATTTAGTTTTTTTTTTTTTTTTAAGTTAAGAAATTGCCGACAAGCACGACCCACGGAATTGCCCCTTCTCGCCAGGGTTGTACAGAACAGTCCCTGTAGGTGGAACGTAGATTTTTATGAGGCCAGAGAAACTAATCCGAAGAGTGAGGAACAGTCGGAAATGTAATTGCGAAGTAACGAGTCTTTATGTATGCCAGGCCTTACACTCTGCTCTAAATTTACCATAATATTTGGCGGGTCGTATTGACTCCATCTATTACGAAGTCGACGCCATTGAACTTCTCCGAAAGTTTCGTAAATTTCTACCGCATCGCAACTTGTCACTTCCTGGAAGAAACATTTTTTAATTCCGTGAGAACCTCAAACTCCACACTCACGGCTGTGATCAGTTTTAGACTGTGGCATTCCGTGTTATGATACCGTGCAGTCTGATGGTTGATAAAATGTAAAGCACACTAGGGTAATATTTCGTTCCGAAACTAAAGTAATCGCTACGAGACGTTGTAATAAGGAAAACATTCATTTCGACATACTTTGACACGAATCTAAAAATATATATATTAAGAGTGATGGTGGTATTTTCATGTGAAGAAATTAAGAGCAGATTGAAGTCAGGAAATGCTTGCTATCATTCGGTGCAGAATCTTTTATCTTCCAGGTTGCTACCCAAAAATATAAAGATCAAAGTATATAGAACTATAATTTTGCATGTTGTTTTGTGTGGGTGTGAAACTTGGTCTTGACATTGAGGGAGGAAAGGAAGCTGAGGGTGTTTGAGAACATAGTGTTGAGGAGAATATTTGGACCTAGGAAGGAAGAGGTAACGGGGGAATGGAGGAGATTGCATAACGAGGAGCTAAATGATTTGCACTCCTCACCCAATATTGTGCGGGTGTTAAAATCGAGAAGAATGAGCTGGGTTGGGCATGTGGCGCGTATGGGTGAGGAGAGGGGGTGTATAGGGTCTTGGTTGGGAAAACGAAGGGAAGGAGACCACTGGGGAGACCTTGGCGTAGATGGATGGATAATATTAGGGTGGATTTCCAGGAGGTCGGATGTGCGTATATGGATTGGATTGGGCTGGCCCAGCATAGAGACAGGTGGCGGACGCTTGTGAGTGCAGTTATGAACCTTCGGGTTCCGTGAAATGCAGGGAATTTCTTGACTAGCTGCAAACCAGTTAACTTCTCAATAAGGACTCTGCACCATGGGGTAAGTAAGTAAGTCACTTTCTGAGGTAATTATGTAGTCATATGGTTATTAATTTAGTAACTTATGTTATTTGTTAAGCCGGAAGATCGCGGGTTCATTTCCCGATAGTGCCACTGGAATTTTTTATTGACATATTCCTTCCGGCCGCACTATGGAATTGGGGTCGACTCAGCCCTTAACGGAAATGAGTACCGGGAATATTTACTGAGTGATAAAGGCGGCCGGTGCGTAGGGCTGACAACCTTACCACTTTCATGTGCCGATTGTTTTGATATCTGTGGGCCTCAACCTCCTGTAACATTCAGGGCCTTTCCAGCTTGTAATGGAATTGCTTTCACATTATGTTATCTATTTCGATGATCGTTTTACTAGTGGGTTAGGTGGTTGGCAGGATAATAACGTGAACAAAGGACAGTCTTTTGACGTTGTTTGGGGGAAAATATCACTGTTCATTTATAGATTCCTACGAAACAATTATATACACTTTGTGGCCAAAATATACACAAAAATAAGGGTGTTATCCAACAGAGATATCAATTACATAGATTTGGTGGTAGCCAAATGAATGATTACGGAGTGCCGATGTAGAGATAATGACAGGGGACTGCCGAAGTACTCTGAGAGCACTTACTGTCTTAGTACCACTGTGTCCACCACAAATCCCACATGGACTGACCTGGGATCGAACCCGAGCTTCCGCGGTAAGGGTCGTCGACCAACTAACTAATGTCGGTTAGCCGCACGTTCAAGTCATATAACCCAACACACGTGTCGCAGTTGTTAATGTATACTGGCCACCCCTGTTCGCACCTCACCCCTTCTGATTGCAGGTGCCAGCTGTGGGCTACACGTGGGCTGCACGTGAGATCTTCCTGTTAGCTCTGTGCCTCACGCAAGCGGGTCTTCCTCAGTTGTCACTGGCAGGTTATCTGATAGGCTTGTCAAACGCGACAGGTGATAATCCTGGGAAAGTGGCAATGACGAATGTAATTTGTCAAAAAGAATCAAATTTAGTTCTCAGGGGGGGTTCGTATCACAACATATGTAAAGAACACAATCGTGATATAGGCTAATAACAAATATAAATAATGAAAGTCAAATATTTCATCCCATTGCTAGCCTAAGCCCGTCATAACTTAGCTTTGCTGGAAATATGCTTCGAAATATTCGTTATTTAGGCACTATATGGAGATGACGTGTCAGCCTCACGCCCCGGCCACCTTTTCACCAAGTACACAGCCACCTATAGACGCACGATAGGCGTCTTCAATTGGCAGTCGGGCCGAGTGTGTCAACTCGGGAACTGCTGAACGGATTTTGACGAAATGAAGTGTGAATTCCCGTCGTAAGAATCCGCCTACACAATTGACAACTTGTCTGTTATCACTGTTTGAAATCAATGCAGATATCTGACAGTGTGAAGGAGACCTCAGCTTATCTGCTGATATAATATTGGGAGCCTAACTTGATGCGAGTTGCTAGTGAGTCACGCACCGGTTGACATGACAAACATAGTGTTTTCTGTGAGGTTTGCTTAATTGGCGAAGAAACAGGGCTAGTCTAGAACGAACTGCCGTGGCTTATGCACTTATATACTTTTAGCAGGGTGTATAACAGCCACATACAGCAGCCTAAACCCACCCAATTTAATTGTTTTTAACAACCTAAAAGCCGGAAGTTCCCGGGTTCGAATCCCGATGCTGTCATTGGAACTTTTCATTGGCATAATCCTTCCGGCCGCACTATGGCCCTGAGATGGACTCAGCTTCTAACAGAAATGAGTACTGGACATTTCCTGGGGGTAAAGGCGGCCGGTGTGTGGGGCTGACAACCTTACCACAATCATGTGCCGATTGTCTTAAAATCTGTGAACCTCAATCTCCTGGAACCCTCAGGGCCTGTTCAGACCTGTAGTGGGATTGTTTGACCTTTTACCTTACATTACCTGAGACATCTGTTATAACATCAAGTGGTTTTACTTATGCAATATGGCATTTATTTGTATTTTATCAATATTCCTGTGAAAGTCTCCTGACAATTTCACAGCATAACAGAGATATTTATCATTTTATTTGCCTCTCCTTGCATTAACCGATCAAAAACGCCTCCTCTCACTTCCAATTCAGTGGTCCCGTCAGCTGATACAACTGACAGATTTGTCAAATGCAAGCCAAGTCGGTTCAAAATTCCATTTATGCACTCCAATAAATCACTGGTTTTTGCAGAACTTTTCAACAGCTGTTAGTCCAGTAATACTCGCACTAAAATATTTTCTCAGCTGCACTTTCAAAGACTGCTAATTGGCCGCTGTTGCTGACGTCTGTACCGTCATCAAGTGCCAGTCAGTAACATCCAGCAACTGAAGCTGCCTACTTTAAAGTGTTCTCTGAACTAGTGGCGTTGACGCTTCAGTACGGCCGGTCTTAAGTATTCGTGAAAAATTTAATGTACGGAAATGGTTTCTTCTACGGAGTATTTTAAACAGGTGATACCAGCAACATGTTCAAAATAATTATCTCAGTAATTAACCAACTTGATGCACAAAATTGTTGTTTTATAATAAGTTTATTTCATGCCTCTACATGTTTCGAGCAAATGTGCTCGAAACATGTAGAGGCATGAAATAAACGTATTGTAAAACAAAAATTTTGTGCATCAAGTTGTTTAATTACTGAGATAAATATACTGAGATGCACGTTCAGCAAAACGTCAAAAAACGTTCAAAATAATTTTTGTCACATTCACTACCTTACAAATTTTTTATATTGAGGGGAGGGGGGAAGCGAAAACTTCAGCTACTACACATTTCGCTTTGACCGGTCACATCGACAGACAGAACACATTTTTGAAAAGCGACTGCCATCCCGATAGTATATTTCTCAGTTCCGACATATTGTCTTCACAAATTTGGCTTTTAAATTTGTCAAATGTACGCATGTTCGATGTTTAGTACCGAACTGCCTTGTGCTGTTGAACTGCTTTTGAACAGAAACCCCCTTATTACATATCAAATAATTTTGCTTCTTCGTCCGAAATGTCCTACATTTGTGGGCAACTTATTTTCTTACCCGACTCGGAAGCCATGTTCAGCGGTTAAGTAAGTGCGTATGAATATTTCTACCTAAAATTAACTCTTTAAGAACGATACTTATCTGTGTTAAATAAGGACCCATTCCGTACCGCGCTGTAAACACTCTGCACTTCGGCTATAAAAACCAGTCAGTTAATTATGTATAAGGCAAAAGGTACTGTTTGTTCTGAGAGCCACAAAAAATACGTAAATGCAACGTAATCAGCATGCAGAATTTTTTTATATTAATCCAAGTGGTACGTATAGTAACCAGTAGGCATTACAAGGTTAACCGACAGTGTAGAACGAGCTGACAGATACACAGTCATTCCAATGAGCAGTAAATTTACTCTCACAGACAAAACTACTGCCATTGAGGGTGATTGAATTGCTACTGACCAGCGAAAATAGCTGAAGATAAAGACGCCAGCCCGGCCGCAAGCTATAAGGCACGGATGTCCCTACTCATCTTCTACCGTTTCTCTGTCGCTGCTCACCATCAAGGTCACAATGAAAAGTCCCGGTAGAGGAGTCGCGTGGGTTCATTGTAACAAAGGCATCTGTAGGGGTGCGTACGAACCAACGGAGTCGAGTCGAGTTCAATCCAGTCCAGTCAGACTCACAAAGACGCGGTAGTGACTGTGGCTTACTTACAATGGCAGCCGCGGCAGTGCGTACACACCAGCAGAGTCGAGTCGAGTCGAGTCGAGTCACACGAGTCTTGCCGAGTCAAGAGTCTTGTTGCCGCATGTTCCATTTTCGTCAGTCAGACTCTAGTGATCGGGCGTGAGGGCTGCTATTTTGAGGAAGAAATGGATGTGGAAAAGCTTATTCTTTTAGTTAAGGACCACGAGGCAATTTACGACGCCTCGCGTTGTGAACACCGGAACCGCGTCTTACAGTGATGATGATGTTCATAACAACAAAACAACAGCACCACTAACAACAGTAATAATGTTCTTATAGTTATTAATCCTTCTATTTAAAGTTTGTACTCGTATACGTTATTTTTGGCGTAGTAGAGAGTGATAACCGACTTTCAACTAGCTTCAAATTAAAGATAGTGTAATGTGTTTTAGTGTATTATTATTATTATTAGTATTATTACCATCATCATCATCATCATCATCATCATCATCATCATCATCATTGTTTTAATCAAGGGATAGTTGAAAGAAGGAAGTAATGAAAGGAACGGAATGTGCTGCTTCAAATATTTTCTTTACTGTAAGTTAATTATATTCAGATTACGTTCGTGGCTTCTGGGGGAAAGGTTCATCCCCTATAAAATACAGTGGGATACTTATGCTTGTAGCTGGAATATTTCTAATTGGAGGAACATTTCAGTCACCAGAACTAAACGCCTTTCCAAAATTTGAGTTACTAAAATCACTATTATCATTTTCACGTCCGTGGGCTCCTACATCAATCAGTGTGAAGAAGCAGTTTGCATCAGCCACACCTAACAAGTTCATTGAGTAATTAAAGTACAAAGATCTGCGTTTGGAGGACATTTGATGCGGCAATGTTTCCTATCTCTGCTTCCTATGCAATTAGGCATTTTACAAATATCGTTGAACTCATCTACAATTCGCAGCCATATTTCCGAAGTAGGGACTGTTTTATGTATATTGGTTGCAGTACCTTCCAAATGGCTTTTCCAGACTCACGTACAATGCCCTGTACTGTATTCTTTCCAACTCGAAAAATGTATCCCAAAGACGCAAGTAATTCCCCATTGGCAAGATACCTGAAACAGACTTTGTTTCTCAGAATCCCAGAAATGTAAGGACAAGTGACACAACTTAAGAAGTAATTATGTGAGAGAAAGAAGAAAACCAAAAGAAAAAATATCAGGATGTGGGGGTACAGTGAAAGGGAAATGGCCATATTATGGTGTCATGAATTTTTTGGAGTACTACTTGCAACTTAGAACTATGGAAATACTCCAGAGACAGTAACTGCAACTGAATTTTCATTCACTGATTCAGATGAAACTGGAATGGACAATTCTGAACAACTGGAAGGAGAAAATATAATTCATGATCAGAAAATGGAAGGAGGGTCGAGTAAAAAAAGCAGCCAGCAGGAATTAAAAGAGGAGGAAAAATACAAAAATTAACTGCTGTTGATATAGGCAGACAATACTTGGACAGCTTGAAAGAAATCGGTAATGAATGGAGGAGATCCTGGTTTCGAATATCCGTTACAATTCTAATTGAACAAAAGAAAACATAAGCTACTCCCTCTCTCTCTCTCTCTCTCTCTCTATATATATATATATATATAATTGAAGAAATAAAAGGTAAATAGGAGTAAATAATATTACTATCTAGGACACTAACTAAGAAAAAGGGTAGCTCCA
>Ga0123355_10011386_pt1 | contig 13705 bp, 9 predicted proteins | sample TergutEmb28metaG_3_FD_89872 | JGI IMG/M metagenome (GOLD analysis project Ga0123355, IMG submission 89872) | Embiratermes neotenicus P1 segment gut microbial communities from Petit-Saut dam, French Guiana - Emb289 P1 | ecosystem: Host-associated > Arthropoda: Insects > Digestive system > Gut ...
CCGGGACTAGTAACCTTTACTCTTATTGTATATGTATTAAATTCGGAGAGATTTCCAAAATGATAAAGAAAATCGCAACCATTCTTATCTTAATCTCAATTTTGTTATTTATGGTCAGCACTCCTGTAAGTGCATCCACAACATTTCGTGACATAGTTGCGCAATCGGCAATATTAGCCGATGCGGACTCCGGCGAAGTGCTGTTTGCGCATAACATTAACCTCGTCCAACCAGCCGATGCACTAGCACGCATCATGACCCTGCACCTTGCCATATACGCTATCGAGGCCGGTCACGCTTATGAGAACGAATATGTCGAAATGACCGAGTCCGCCTGGGAAGGCATCACATCTGCGCATACGACCCTAAACATCAGGCCCGGCGAAATCATGCCACTAATAGACCTTATGCATGCAGCATTTGTAGGCGAAGCAGCCGAGGCATGTAATATGATCGCCGAGCACATCGCAGGCTCTGTGGATGCCTTTATAGTGAGAATGAACGCACGTGCAAGATACCTAGGCGCTAACAACACGAATTTTGTTAACACCTACGGGCGCTTTCACGGCGCACAACTTACCACTGCCCACGATCAATTTTTGATATTAAGTGCAGCTGCCGGCAATGAGCTATTTACTGAAGTAGCAGGTACATTCACCCGCACAATCCCTGAAACCAACAGATCTGATGCCAGAAGACTCCGTAGTAGCAACTCTTTACTAAACCAAAACGGAATATATTTCTTTAGATACAACATCGCCGGAATGGCAAGCGTAACCTTCGAAGGCGGACATTCATATGCAGGCATCTCAGAAGCGGACGGACTCACACTGGTTGCGATAATCTTAGGCTCTGACGAAGTTATGCGCCCTGACAACTCCGTTGACCTTAGAAATCTCTCCGAAGCCAGAAGACTATTTGAGTGGGGCTACACTCAGTTTGGCTGGCACACAGTTCTCTCCACTTCCGATATCGTCGCATCTGCGCCCATAACGCATGGTGCAGGACGTGACACTGTCAACCTAAGACCTGAATCAGAGATTAGACTACTCATTAATAATGACATCCCAATGGACTCATTTGTCAGAAATATCACTGTTTTTTCTGTAGAAGAAGACGATCCCCTCGTTGCTCCCATAGAAGCAGGCGAAATTCTCGGTGAAATCACATTGGTTCGAGACGGCGTTACACACGGCCCGATTCCTCTAGTCGCAGCCACAGGTGTTGAACTTCATAGATTTGAATTTATCAGACGTCAGATATCAGACGTCTTAGCAAGCGACACAGCTCGCAATATATTATTTGGTCTTGGCGCACTTATCTTGCTCTATTTTATACTCGTCATAAGATATAACGTCAAACGCAGAAGTCGCATGAGGAGAGTTGCGCAACAGAAACAGCAGCTTACCGAAGAACGCAGAGTAGCTGCTGAGACACAATATGATGAGCGGAGCGCCTATTATGGTCAGCGACAAGAGCGCAGACCCACCTCTCCCGATGCTGGCAATAATTCACGTGCACATAACTCACGTAATGTCCCTTCCGAGACCATGCCCTTTAGACTTTCATCTACTCAGAACTTCAAAAGCTCAGGAACCGGCACATACCCCGGTCTCGGCTCACGCTCTCGCCAGGGACTTCCGCCGAATCCCAATTCCCGCAACAATAACAACATGCGCCACCGCAAGGATTAGGTTATTATTATTGGCGACTGCTTCCACTCGCTTCCCCCTGTTCGCCACTTTTCATTTTGATACGAAATCACATAAAAATCCGATACCGCCACCTCTTTACAGAACATTTCCGCCGTGCATCCGCTCATCTTTAGAGCAGATGCCGGCTTTGTTATTATCGGAATTGTCGCCTTCTTCCTTGCCGAACTTAAGACCTTCATCCCTACCTTATTAAGCGCCAGCACCCTTATATAAGGAGGCGGATTAAGAGTATCTTGTGCAGTTACACCCAAAGTCGCACACATAAGCATCCTTCTTAACCTCGACATAGCATAACGCTTCGTCTTTATCTTTAAAAGCATATCTTCGATAGTCGCCTCAGTTAAAGCAAATTTAGCAATCCGCTTATCAAGCCCTTCCGAAGCATCAGGCAATACAGAAAAATCCGCACAAGCCCGCAAGCGTGAGAGCATCGCCACCTCACAGAGCTTAGTAGAAACAGGCCCTCGCCCATCCTCTATTTCTTTTTTACATACCAAAACCGCCTCAGGAGGCATTAGATCCCAAGGCTCTCCACCTGACAGAAGAATATTCCTGACTCGTGATGCCGAATAACCCTCATCGCTATCATGCGCACCCCCGGTACGAGTCACAGTAATTGGCTTTATATCAGACTTACAAGCAGCTATAGCCTTAAGATACTCAATACCAAGCAGATTATTCGGCGACCTATACACATCAGAACCTTCCCCCATGATCTCATCAGCAGCCTTCTGCAAAGCAGTAGCATAAGGAAGACCCTTTTTTACAAATTTTACAATACACTCATCCGCCTCATCAGAAACCATAGCAGATGCCGCATCCACAAGTGGCTTAATTTCACCAGACTCACTACCAAATGACAGATAATCACAGATCCCCAAGCCATGAAGCAGATACACTCCCCCATACGCAAACCCCTCAGCAGAAGAAAGTGCAAAAGGCGCCGGAAGCTCAATGACCAGATCCGCACCACATCTTATCGCCATCTCAGCCCTTGAATGCTTATTAAAAATCGCCGGCTCTCCACGCTGCACAAAATTTCCGCTCATCACACATATGATGGCGGTATCTTGCCCGAGAGCATCTCGAGTCTTTGCTATATGCCCCGAATGACCTAAGTGAAATGGAATGTATTCACAAATAATACCTGCTGTTAACATCTGAATTCTCCTGATTACTGTCGGCTCTTTTTTTCCTTGTCACAAATTGTATCACTGCACACATTCTTTGACAAGAATTATTCCCCTTTCCAAATCTTTTTAATTATATCTATACTTACTATGTAATACGATATTACAAAGGAACTAATTTTTCATATTTTTACTGTGCTTAGAGCACAACGAAATTTGACTATTTGTGTTATATAGTGTCATATGTCAAGATGGCAGAATGAAAGTAACAATCAACATAACACACTATTATAAAGGAGGATTTAGACGATGACAAGAAGACTGTTAGCCTTATCCTTATGCCTTATTTTAGGGCTTGGACTATTGATAGCCTGTACCCCGGCAGGAAACGGACCCGCCGGACCTGCGGCTACCCCCGACGGACCGGGACCAGGCCCGGGACCGGGAACACCCATCACAGCAGTCCCCCCCGGCGGTGCAGCAGAAGCACCTGTAGACCCGGGAGCCACTGTAGCTGACCACATTGACCTTATCGTAGGAAACACAATCGGAGTCATAAACTTCACATCCCCGGCGGGATCAGGCCCTTCGGTCAACATGGTTTACAGAGTTATATTCGACACCCTGGTTTACCAAGAAATAAGTGATTGCGGAACAGAAATGAACACCGTCCCAATGCTCGCAACACACTGGGAAACCGACGACTACATAAACTTCGTCTTCCACCTTCGTGACGACGTCTATTTCCACAACGGTGACAAATTCACAGCCCATGACGTAGCCTATACAATTGCCAGAGGGCATGACTCCCCCGGCTCACAAGCCTTTAATACATGGGTACACGTTGACGACACAGAAATCATCGATGACTACACCATTAGACTTATCCTCAGAAGTGTAAATCCGGACTTTTTAGATACCGCCGCTATGATGTTCGGTGGCATGCTAAATGCAAGAGCAATTGCAGAAGACCCTGAAAGAGGCTTCTGGGTCGGAACAGGCGCATTTATAATCACAGACTTCCAACCAAATGACTTTGTAGAATTTGAGCGCAATGACAATTTCTGGCTCGGCCCGGTTCCAACTCAAGGCATGACATGGCGTGTCATCCCTGAGGCAAGTGCACGCACAATCATGTTACAAAATCGTGATGTCGATATTGCATTTGACATATCAGATGCAGACATGCCGATATTCCAGCATGACTCAAGTTACTCGGTCGTCGGCACAGTTATTAACTTCCCGCACGGAATACACTTTAACATGCACCACCCAATCACAGGATGCTGGTATTTCAGACAAGCTGTAGCCCGTGCTATTGACAGAGAAGAAATCAGAATAATGGCACAAGGCGACTGGGGAGTCGATGCGTTTGACGGTGCACAGTGGGGCTTTACAATGGCTTTCCGCAACACTGACATCCCACTAATACCCCAGGATCTCGATGCAGCAAGAGAGTATCTTGCAAACTCTGTCTACAACGGCGAAGACGTGGAGATTGTCACAGCCAATCCACACTTTGTCCGTGCAGCAGAAGTAATCCAAGACCAGCTATCAAGAATAGGCATAAGCATAGTTGTCAATCAAATGGATACTCCCGGATTCTCCGCATACACACTAGAGGGCGACACAGAAATGATCTTCTGGCCCAGCCTTCTAAATCGTAACTTAGCATCAGTCAGACTAAATCTCACCCCCGGTCACGCCAATAATAGAGCAAGACTTGATAACCCCGAAGTTACCGAGCTTGTTGAATTGGCTGCCACCACAATTGACCCGGTCGTGCGTGAAGGGCTGTATCATAGAATACAAGAGCTTGTCTTTGCAGACTTACCATTTATTAACGCATTCTATCGCATGGAAACCGCAGTCGCTCTCGATGGCGTTGCCGGCGTAATGATGCTTCCGACAGCACAGCATGACCTAAGGTTCATACATAGGGTTTTATAATCCTAACGTAAGTCTTCGTAGTACGTAAATATGCGACCGGGGGACTTTGCGCCCCCCGGTCGCCACTTGAAGGGGTGAAGAAAATTTGAGTCGGTTTATTGGAATTCGTATTCTTTGGATGATCCCTACAATATTAGCTGTGTCATTTATTGTTTTTGCGCTTTTGGATCTTGCCCCGGGGTCGATTATCGATGCCATGATTACAGATGAGATGACTATGGAGGATATAGAAGCACTGCGAATTGCGCATAACTTCCATCGCCCTATGGTTTACAGGTTTGGCTTGTACATGCTTAATCTCGTCAGAGGGGATTTAGGGTACTCTGACCTCTCGGGTCTAAGTGTATGGAATTTATACATGACCAGGCTGCCAAATACTTTAATCTTAGCGCTTGCCACCCTTGTTGTCGGCTCTGCTGTGGGAATACCGCTCGGTATACACGCTGCCAAGCGGTCCGGCTCTATAACTGACAACGCACTTACGGTAGTATCGCTGCTCGGCATGTCCATGCCTAATTTTTGGATGGGGCTTTTATTACTATTCGCATTTGCGCTTCATTTAGGCTGGCTTCCGGCTTCCGGCAACCGTGACGGGATACTTAGTCTTATACTTCCTGCCGTAACCGCCGGTTCAAACCTCATGGCAAGCTCAATGCGGCAGACTCGCTCGAGTATGCTTGAGGTTTTTAAATCTGATTATCTGCGTACAGCCAGAGCAAAGGGTGTTCCCGAAGAAAAGGTCATCAGAAAGCACGCCCTTGGTAATGCTTGGATTCCTATACTAACGACAATGGGAAGCTCTCTGAGCATCGCAATTGCAGGTTCTGCTGTCGTCGAGATTGTATTTGCATGGCCGGGAGTCGGGCGTATGCTCGTTGAAGCTGCGCTTTCACGAGATGTTACTCTGACTATGGGTACTGTAATAATGACCACATTCCTCTTTGTCTTGGTACAGCTCCTCGTCGATTTAGTATATGCGTTTGTTGATCCAAGAATTAAAGCACAGTTTTCTAACTTTGGCAGAAAAAAGAAAACACAAAAAACCACAAAAGCTGCCCTTGTTGCAGAAACACAAGAGCAAGACAGTTCCGGCACCGATTTTGATAATAACGAAAATATCGATGCCCCGGTTTCTGCCGTGATTTCTAATAATATCCCGGCACAACAAGACGAGCCGGAAATTATTTTATCGAGTGAAAATGCGACTGAGCCTATACCGGATAGTGCAGTTGCACCCACTCTTAACGCCGGCGCCAAAGATCGACCTGCTCGAAACCAAAGCAATGCAAACAGTACCTACGAACTGGTTTCGAAGAAATATAAAAAGCACAGCCTAACTGCCAATATATTGTATCAGCTAAAGAGTAACAAAGGTGCACTTGCCGGAATGATCATTCTGGGCATCATACTTCTGGCGTTCATCGCTTCACTATTTATAAGCTTTGATGCCGTTACAACGACGAATGTTAGAGGCAGATTCGCTCCGCCAAGCTGGCAGTATCCGTTCGGGACAGACAATTTTGGGCGTAACCTACTCTTGCGTGTAATTTACGGCTCAAGATATTCTATTGCAATAGGTCTGGGCGTATCCGCAATCGCCGTGTCTTTCGGTGTTTTCTTCGGCGCAATCGCAGGCTACTACAGCGGACATGTCGAAAACGTCATCATGCGTATATTCGACGTAATTGCCTCAATTCCCGGCACTCTTTTAGGGATAGTCATAGTGACAATGATGGGGCAAAGTCTGCAAAACCTAATAATTGCCGTCGGAGTTACTCTCATACCCTCCTTTGTACGAATAACAAGAGCAACAGTGCTTACAGTGAGGGACAATGAGTTTGTTGAGGCATCTAAAGCCATAGGATTATCAAATGCCCGGGTTATATTTACCCAAGTCCTTCCCAATGCGATGTCTCCGATTATCGTCACTCTGACTACCGGATTAGGAATGGCAATTCTTCTGGCAGCATCCCTGTCTTTCATCGGCTTCGGAGTTGCTGTACCACATCCTGAATGGGGCGCAATGATCTCAACAGGACGTGACTACATACGTATCGCCCCTTGGATTACTACATTCCCGGGTATTGCCATAATGCTGATTGTGCTTGCGTTCAATCTGCTTGGCGACGGACTGCGTGATGCATTAGATCCGAAACTCAAGAAATAATTTTACAAAAATAGTTTTACATTAGGAGGCACATTTATGAGTCTATATGAGAAGCGACAGAAGCGCATCGACGATACTATAGCCTTGACAGAACCGGATCGAGTTCCAATCACGGCTTGTGGCATGTGCTACCCCATCTACAATGCAGGGCACACCGTTGCCGAGATCGTGTACGATTTCGAAAAATTTTCCAAAGCGATACTCGATTATGTGAAGCAGTACGAGCCCGATGCCGCCGAAGCACGGCTTTCTATAGCCGGACAAGGTCCAATTTTAGAGAAGATACAACCTAAGAACCTTGTCTGGCCCGGCGCTCCGGGTGGTCGGATAAGTGATAATTCCGTACAGCAGTTTATCGAGTTCCCTATTCTGCACGAAGATGACATGGACTACTTCATGGCTGACTACACCGGCTGGTTGCTCAGGAAGGGCTATCCGGCAGTAGCCGGAGTTTTAGAGCCGCTCGCAAACTGGGATTTTCGCAAGCATCTACCTACAAATATGTTAAATGGTCTAATCCACATGCTCTCAACCCCCGAAACAAGAGAAATGATGCAGACTTTGTGGGAATTGTCTGATGCGATAAAAGTCGTTGACCAAAAAAACAAAGCACTCAACCAGAATCTTATTGACCTCGGATTCCCCGTCACAAGTTCAGCAATCGCACTCACCCCATTTGACGGCTACAGTGACTTTTTCAGAGGCACGCTTGATACAATGATGGATCTGTACGAACACCCTGAGGTTATAGACCATTTCATAGACAGGCACATTGACGTCGTCCTTGACAGCATCTCTAACCAAGCCAAGCTTGCACCCGGAAAATGGTGCTTCGTGCCTCTGCATAAAGGCATGGACAGCTTCCTTACCGATCAGCAATACCGTGACTACTACTGGAAGCACCTTAAGCGTATGATTCATCACATTGTCGATGTTGGAATGGTGCCCTTTATCTTCACAGAAGGTCCATATAATCTCAGAATCAAGTATCTATCTGAGGTTCCTAAGGGTAAGGTTGTGTACAGCTTCGAGGAAGTCGATCCTGTAGAAGTCAAGAAACAGCTTGGCGATATAGCCTGCATACAGGGAATTTTCCCGGTATACCTTCTCCACTATGGCACTAAGCAGCAAGTCATTGATGAGACGAAGCGACTTATTGACATTCTCGCACCGGGCGGTGGTTATATATTCAACACCGGTGCCGGATTCGATCAAGCCAAGCCGGAAAATGTAGAGGCAATGTTTGATACAGTCAAGACATATGGAAAGCGATAAATACAGTAACACAAAATATACTATTTTTTTAAAAAGGGAGACTTTAAGTTATGAGAAAAGCCGGACGTTTTGTAGTCGATACCCACGTTCATTCCCAGCGCCATGCTGCAGGAGCCGCACTCAAAAAGAAAATAAAAGAGTCAGGCAAGGATCAAGTTGACTATTCAGACCTCAATTCCACGCTGCGTGACATGGAAATCTACGACAACTCCACCAGACTTCTCTACGACATGGAATGCTACGGCGTTGACATGTGCGTTTTGCAAATTGCATTCGGAATGAACAATGAACTCAATCTTGAACTGATGGAAAAACACCCGGACAAATTTGTAGCATTTGCCGGCGCAAGAAAAAGCGCAGAATTAGGCGCAGATTGGACCATAGAAGCTGCATATAAAGAGCTTGACGAACTTTTAGCAACCGGGAAATTCTGCGGTATCGGTGAAGGCCCCATGACTCGCCCACCGAGTGCCTTCGCCGGAAAAACCTACAACCAATCCGAAAGAATGGACGAACTAAGGCGCACCATGGACCTGGGAAGAAAGCACAAGGTCGCCGTCACAATCCATACCGGCACAGCAGGCGGATACCCCATTACCCACACATTCTGGCCCGAAGACTGGAACCCCTACTGGGTGCATGATATAGCCGCAGAATATCCTGATGTAAATATAATTTTCGCCCACGGAGGCATGCAAGGCGGATGTATGACTGATCTCGTTGACCAGTGCATCCTTGTCTGCTCCAACCACAACAATGTATATTTAGAAACAGGACTCTACTGGACAGACCTATATTACAAAGCACTGACTTATCCAAATGTCGGTCCGGAAAAATTAATCTGGGGCTCAGATTGGGGCGCAAGCCAGCCGGTCCAAACCAGATTAGGCACACATCCACAGACCTTCTCCATGCAAGTGCATAATCAAGGCATAGTTAGGCATCAGGTTGACGTTATGGGCTGGAGCTTACGCCAGGTGGAAAGGCTTGACATCTCTCAAGACGATATGAACCTCATCCTAGGTGGCAACGCATCACGCCTGTTTAATCTGAAATTACCACTTACACGCATGTTCCGAGGTATATAACAAAAGCACACTATGACACAAGGAAAGGGAGCGTTATGATGGAGTATGGAAAATGGCCGGAATCCGGTTGGATTTCCGATAAAATCGACTGGAAATCGGCAACAACCATCACAGCCGGAGTAGATATCGGAACGACCAGTGCGCAGAGTGCGGTATTTTGCGATGGAGAGCTATTTTCTTGGGCAAACATCAGAATTGGCGCAAGCTTTAAAAAAGCAGCTGACGATGTTTTAAATCATGCCCTTGGTAATAGCGGACTGACAATAGACCGAATCGACCAAATCGCAGCGACCGGCTTTGGCAGAGAAAATGCGGGATATGCAACAATGACCATAGATGAAGTGCACTGCCATGCCAAAGGCGCACGATTCATGTTTGGTCCTAGCGTACACACAGTTGTAGACCTAGGCGGACAGACACTCAAGGCAATACGATTGTATGATTGGGATCGGGTTCGGGATATCTCAATGAATGATAAATGCGCTACAGGTTTTGGTCGCAATCTCGAACAAATATGTCGCCTATTGCAAGTTCCTATTGAGGAAATCGGCGAAAAGTCGCTCGATGTCAAGAGCGACCCGGAACCTGCAAGCACGACGTGCTATTGCTTCGCCCAAACCGAAACTATGGGGCAATTTCGCCCGGAATTTAAAGCTGAGCCATTGACAGAAAACGAGGTGTATGCAACACATATGCTTGCAGTAGCTTGGAGAATGCTTGGTGCAATCGGCAAGCTCCAGCCACTCGACCCCGGCGAAGTCATGGTTTATGAAGACCTCGGATTCACCGGAGGATTAGCGAAAAATCCCGGAATCACAAAACGCATTGAGCGTGAATTGCGTGTAACGGCATTGGATAGCCAGTACGACCCAATGCTTGCCGGTGCGTTTGGTGCGGCACTGCTTACGAAAGGTGGGTAACTTTATGGATTTTAAATCATTGATTGAAAACCGTCATGAGTACGCAAGGCAGTGGAAGGCTAGAACAGGTGGCAAGGTGCTTGGGTGGTTTGAGCCGTATTTTCCTGAAGAAGTAGCCTATGCCGCCGGGGTACTCCCTGTTCGGATTTTTGCAAAGCATTTCCCGGACAATCAGTCTGACAAATGGATTTTCGCATCTTGTTACCCGGTGCGCAGCATGGTCAATCAGTTTCTTAAAGGGCACTATGACTACATTGACTGGGTGATAAATACGGAAGGCTGTCAATGGATGTACAACGCCTGGGAAGTAGTTGTTAATAACTTAAATCTCCCCAATCATTATCTTTTCATGCCCGATCACACGGATGCTCCAACATCAAAGCTTGTACTGCGCTCTGAGCTTGATGTATTTAAGCAAAGAATTGAGGAATGGACCGGAAAGACAATCACAGACGAAGATCTTGACAGATCCATTGAGATATATAATAAAGCCCGCCTTCTGATGAAGCGGATCTGTGAGTTGCGCAGGATGGAACGCCCACTTATACATGGTGCGGAAATGATGAACATCGTGCTTGCAAGCCAGGTCATGGACAAAGCTGAGTTTTGTGAAATCTTAGAGAAATTCATTCCCGAAATTGAAGCAAGGCAGCCCGGACCGGATCGAATTCGTCTGATGCTAATTGGCAGCGAAACATGGGACACAGCGTTAGAAGAAATGGTCGAGGATCTTGGCGGAGATATCGTTGTTGACGAATTAGACAACGGAACGAGTTATTATTGGAACAATATCATCCCACAGAAAGACCGTCTGATGGCAATTGCTCTTAAATATCTCGGACGTCCGAAAAACCCTATAAAAGACAACAACTGGCGACGACGTCCACAGCATATTTTCCAGCTTGCTGAGGACTATAATGTAGACGGTGCGCTGGTAGTAAAGCAGATATATTGTCACTTGCACGGAACAGACAACTATGCGGTGTGGAAGATCCTTCGTGAGCGCTACATTCCGTACCACTTTTTCGAGCGTGACACAACACTGCCGATTGAAGAAACACGTTTGCGCCTCGAATCATTTATGAATATGTTAAAGCCCGGCCTTACACATCTTGCCGGGTGGCACAAAGTATTCGGTCAGTAATTATGTTTGTGTCTAAAGTTATGCGAGAGGAGTGGTCATTAAAATGGCAAGTAACCAGCTATGGGAAACCCGACCTTTGGAGTTCTGGAACAAGGCTAAAGAGCTTCGTGCTAAATGGGAAAAATCAGCCTCTAATCAAGACAAAATCATAGGTCAAGGCAACTGGGATTGGGGGCCGGCATATCCGGCACTCACTACAATCCACGACAATCCTGCCGGATCAATGATACAGTTTAAAAATTCCGCATTCGCCCGTAAAGCACGCTTAGCAAGCGAGATACGAGGTTGGGGGCGAGAAATCTGTGGATATCAGGGCAACTGTTGGGGTACGCAGTTTCTGGGCTACTTGGAAGACGGAACACCGTGGACACCACGCAAGTTCGTAGCACCGCACCCATGTGTCTGTGACCAACATGCAAAGCGTGGTCAGCAAGCCCGAGACTTTGAAAACATGCCGCAATGGATGTCTGATTCCTGCATGTACACGGAAGAATATAACGAAGAACGTGAAAAGCCCATGCTTGAGCATAAAGCTTATTGCAACCTTAGGGTTGTCAATGACCTTGAGCGCATTTTCGGGCAGCAGTGTGACGACGAGAAGCTAGTCCAGATTTTAAAAAATGCTTCCGCCACAACCAAATACAGGAAGGAATTATCATACCTGATTGCAACGAGCGTTCCAAGTCCCCTGTCTATAAAGGATCTATATTCTGTATTCACATTCGGAGTGTTAACAAAGATCGACCCTGACGAAACCGTCGCATTTTGGAAGATGGTAGTTGACGAAGTAAAATGGCGTGCCGAAAATAAAATAGCAGCAGTAGCTAACGAGCGCTTCCGCTTCATAGAAGCACATCCGCCATCGTGGCACTACATGAAATATTATCGCTATTTGGAAAACTATGGCGCAGTATGTGTCGGCTCGCAGTATTCACACGGCGGTGGCATCACCATGAATGACGAAGGAGAAGTCTGCTACACCGAAGATATATTGCGCTGGCCACAAGACACTCCGCTACAAACACGTGAGGACATAATCCGGGTCAGTGTCAGCCGTGATGCCAGGACCTCTTTTGGTGGAATAAGCAGCACAAGCTGCAAGATTGACGAGTACATCAATCAAGACAGCATCGTCAGATTTGCTAAAGCCCTCCAAGCAGATGGTGCTCTGCTCGCCATATGGCGTCATGGTGTTGGTTGCACTCTTACTCGTAAAGAGCAAGCAATGTACCTTAAAGAAGCAGGCTTGAGTGTCATGCATTACGAAGGCAGCCAGCCCGGTGATAGAATTGACCTTGATGAAAAGCGCTTCTTAGACCAGCTTGACTCTTGGATGCAAAGTAACGGGTTATTTAAACCGGCGGGGGTTCAGCGCCCCTCAGCCTAGGGAGGAAAAACAATGATTACAGCAGGAATCGACGTAGGCATTGAATTTACAAAAGCAGTTATAATGAAAGACGGAGCAGTCATCGGCAAAGCTCAAGAGCTTTCCGGAGGTGCAAAGCGCCCTGACACCGTAGACGAAGTGTATAAAGCAGCTCTAAAGAATGCTAATGTGAGCGCTGACGATGTGCAGAAGATTATCTCAACAGGCAAAGGCAAGTTCGATGTGCCATTTGCAAACGATAATCTTGCCGAAGTGCTCACAGCAGCAAAAGCAGCCAAGCTTATAACCCCGGAAGCAACCACAGTAATCAGTGTCGGAGCTGATGAAATTGTGGTAGCGACACTTGATGATAACAAGATAGACGAGTTTGTAATTAACCAAAAATGCGCTGCCGGACTCGGACTATTCCTTGAGTGGATAGCAGATAGGCTCGACATGAGCTTAGACGAACTTTCCGCACTTGAAGGCCCGCCATCCACTCAAGTAAACGACGGGTGTATTGTGTTTGCAGAGCTTGATGCACTTAGTCTTCTAAATCGTGGTGAAGACCCGAAAGAGGTCGCCAAAGCAGTGATTGAAGCATGTGCATGGCGCACAAGCACAACAATTAACGACATTTACAAAGCACGCAACTCGTGCATTGTGATGATAGGCGGTCTGGCACGTAATGGAGCATTTATAAAGGCACTTGAGAGAATCTCCGGTCTAAACTTTATAATTGCAGACCACCCTGAATATTGTGGAGCAGTCGGCGCAGCAGCTCTGGCTACAGAGTTTTAGTTGCACATACCCCTCTCATTAAGGGAGTGAATCAAAACGAAAGTTTTGTTGCACTCCCCACTCCCGACGATTAAATAAGGAAACAAATCAACAAAAAGTTACTCTCAACGTCCCGAAAATGCTTGAAATTGCAAGCGTGTTAACAAAAC
>Ga0123355_10011387_pt1:0-12500 | contig 13705 bp, 9 predicted proteins | sample TergutEmb28metaG_3_FD_89872 | JGI IMG/M metagenome (GOLD analysis project Ga0123355, IMG submission 89872) | Embiratermes neotenicus P1 segment gut microbial communities from Petit-Saut dam, French Guiana - Emb289 P1 | ecosystem: Host-associated > Arthropoda: Insects > Digestive system >...
TATGTGTGTGTGTGTTTTGTGTGTGTGTGTGTGTGTATATATATATATATATATATATATATATATATATATATATATATATATATATATATATATATACTGTTCTGTGTGCCACTGTTGCCCAAGTGTAGACACAAAGTAGTAGAAGTGAGACATCACATACAGTACTGGACATGGTTTTAGGGGGAAAAAAGAGTGAGAAACTCATTTCAGGCATGTACTTTTGCAGTGTATTTATTGCTGAAGCACTGAAGGATTTGTTAATGGTTACCGGTGGCCTCTGAAAATTTTTAAAACATCGCTGGCTCTACAGATTTTGCTTATGGAGTTTAGACGTGACATTGGAGGGAATAGCTGTTAGTGGATATAATATTTTTCAGCTTGTTTGTCATTAATATCTTCCACCAATTCATGGTGGATATTTAAGTTATGGTAGAGTTTGCTGTTATTCATTTCTGTTACTTGTTTCCCATGAGCTAATGCTGTTATCAGCAACATATGGTGTTACCAATATCTGTTTACTCACTCCATAACTACACAGCATGTTCAGTAAGTCAGGTTCCCTTTGTCATAAAAATTAAATGAGAAATCATTACAATGTTAAATGTAATGTCTTTATTCTGCTGAATATTATTATTTTGCAATGTAATTTCAAGCATAATTAGCATTTGTCCCATTTTGGCCTGACTTTAAAACTTCTGTCACTCTAGAAATCAGGTTCTTGCTTTTTCACCCATTCACAGAGAGACATACATGTTTCTTTATTATTGTGGAGTTGGCAGCCTCCCAAGCATTACATCCATAGTCTAAACAATGGGATGGATTCCGAGTTAAATGACTGCAACAGCTGTTGTGTGTAGCATGTGTTGTGTGGGGTTGCAGTGTCTTGCTGAAAGATCACATTTAAAGACAGGTGATATTTTTCTGCTGCTGAATCCACACTTGGGAGGTCACCAGTTCCATAATAATATGGAAGTGGAAATGGCTGTTTGGTAAATTGTTTTGAATGCATATGCCAAATTTATACTGTGATGGAATTTTTAAACTTGTGCCAAGATGGGACAGAAGCATCAAAGTTGTGGGGAATTATGTTGAATAGGAGTGATACTTCATTGGAATAAGTGCAATGTATTTAACATTGTACTGACTTCTCACTGAACATTAATAACCTAGAAAACCTGATGTACTAAATACCCTGTACAGTGCATTTCAGACCATCTTTGAGGAGGAGACATTAGTTACAAAGAATGTGTAGGAAGCAAACTTTTGTGAGCTAAAGATATGAAGTGTTATCAGAAAGTTTCAAGACAATACATTTTTAATGGTAACAGTATTCACTTGCTAGGCCATTCTGTCCCTTTTAAAGCAATCCCCTTGAAAATGAATTCAGGAAGCTGAATGATTGTGTCATTTTTGAAAGAATTTTAGAACATCCTGTGTTCAGAACTCTGAAAATGTAGCCTGCAATTCTTGAATCATGCTGATATCATGAAATCTCTGTCCCCCAGCACCAGTTAAATTTGAGGAAAAAGAACTCTGAGGGTGCCACATCCAGAGAGTCCAGAGGGTCAGAGGGTGCAGGTTAATAGTCTTGCCATTATTGTCCAGAAATTCCTGCAAAGACAAAAGATGTACTGGAACATTGTGATAATGGTGGAACCAGTCTCCATTATGCCACTTCTGAATTGTTTTTGCCACACCTTGCTGTAGAAGTCCACACAAGTGTTTGTGCCTGTGGAATGAGTTTGTGGTGCACAGTTTCATGAATGTCAAAGAAAACAATTGGCATGCATGTCACATTGCGTTGTATTTGTCATGGCTTCTCTGGGCATGGAGATGATGGACTAATACACTGAAAGGCTATTGATTTGTTTCTTTAACACATGAAAGGTTCCATTAACAGTTTTGTGTAATTTGAAACAGAACTTGATGCAAATGTTCTCTCCTTAAAGTGTGCCATTTGCTGAAGGAGCACAAATCACAGAGGGTACAACACGCAGTCACACTCCACAGGTCATTATTTTACAATGACACATGCTAGAAAGTTGAAGTCAACAGGAAATGACTCCTCAGATTCTACTTTACTTCAACCTAGCAAATGTGTTGTGTGCATTCTGTCACAGTGTCATCTTCTGGCTAGCCTGGAAACTTTCTGACTGCACATTGTACATGGTATGAAGTCTGTTGATGGGGGGGAAAGAAAGAAAGAAAAAAAGGGGGGTGGGGGGGATCAAAGAGCAAAATAATAAGAGTCACTCATTCACTGTGGAACCTTCACCACCTTCATACAGCTGCATGTATGGGAATCATAACCCATCAAAGTGGGAAACCAATAATGAGCAGACTCTAACCTGCCATAAACTGATACTTTCCATTTAATTTCATCAGCTGTGAAGATGTAGAAATGGACTTGATTGGATTCCACTTCAGGTGATAGAATTTTGCTCAAGTAGGCTATTCTCTTTTTTCTCTTTCATCAGCGGTACATGCACAGGATCCTTTTTTCCATTCACAGTGGTGCTGATTTTCAATTCTTGATACAATAATGGAGATAGATATATTCTTGTAGAATGAAACCTGTAATTCTTTTCTTATATAAAGACATTTAAAAATACAGTGATAAAGACAGTAAATGTGACATATGGTAACTTGATAGTTGTATCCATAGTTTGTTTTATGTCTGGAGAAAGATGACTGTCACTTTCTTCTAATGTATTGTGTATATTATTGTACATACTTAATATCAGTTAACTAAGTCTGAAGTTTCAGAATGCCTTACTTTATCTTATTTTGGAGATTGTTTACTGTTACAGAGGCTTACATCATTGGATGTGAAGAAATAAACATGAAAGAGCTCTATTATCCTGTAGCTGCTGTGGAGTGTATGTATTTTGTTTAGATAGGAATGGTTGACATATAACTAATTATTTGGCTTCATTTACATTTTATTATGAATGTCTGAATAAAAGTCATTTACATTAGCATGACACACACATAAACAGCAATCTGATATGTGTGCTATGGAAATGGATTTAACAGGTATCTGACAATGCTGTGTGTTTATTGATTCAACACTACAAGTTGCATCTAACCCTGTGCCAGACATTACCAGAGATGTTACTTATGTAATGTAAAACTCTTGAAAATTACCCAACTTAATGAGAAATTCTGGTGCATAAAGATTTGCCAGAATCTAAGTATGTTCACTTGAAGTCCATCATAGCAAGAGTTTGTAACAGTGCAAAAAATTGTTGTTGTCATGATTACATGTTGTTGCCAGATTTTTGTTTCATAGCTTACAAATATCACATCCAGAGTGAGACACATGTCACTTATATGAATATCTCATAACTAGGAACAAGGTGGACTATGTAAAGAATAATTCAGATTCGTAGTGAATCATGTTGGTAAATTTCGAAGTCAAATAGAAACAAAGAACTAGCATACGGATTTGATAACATCATGAATTTCTACATACTACATCAGGAATGTGTCATCTTAACCATTTAATCCCTGAATTTTTAACTACTATTAAAAAAAATGTTTTGGAGTATAGTAATTGGTTTTCAAAACGACAGTATATTCACAGATGTGTATATCAGGTCTCACTTCGCATAAATAGGATTTGAAATTGGAGATTTAAATTTAATTGAAGAATAAAAGACCAACTTGATGTCACTTGCTATTATATTTCACTTCTTATGTGCTCAACATGTTTTGGACATTAATATATCCATCATTAGGAGCTTGCGACTATTCTGTTGAATTACCACATTGGCCGTGTTGTTCTTGGTTCGTTGTGTGTTGGAGTTTCGGTGTGGTTGGGTTGGAGTAGTATCCGTGTTGCAGGCTGAAGCACAACTGGTCTGTTCATGTGCTTCAGCCTGCAACACGGATACCACTCCAACCCAGCCACACCAAAACTCCAACACACATCGAACCAAGAAGAATACGACCAATGTGGTAATTCACTAGAATAGTCGCAAGCTCCTGATGATGGATATATTAATGTCCGAAACATGTTGAGCACGTAAGAAGTGAAATAAAATAGCAAGTGACATCAAGTTGGTCTTATATTATTCAACTATCACAATGATGCATGGGCCAATAAACATAAGATTAAATTTAATTATACTATAAAATAATTTCTGGGCATTTTAAGAGTAAATATCCTTTGAAAATTTGTAGTACAGCTTTGAACAACATTATGAGATACCCTTATATCACAGAATTATGTCTGCTGCACAGACCATGTTCTGTCTGAACACAGAATTTAATGAAGGGAATACAAAAATTGTATATATGTTACAATTGATTAAGTAACAGTTAAATGCCCTTTTACATTGCTGTAAAAGTTCCTCGTTAATATAGTTATATAAAAAAGCAATGATGATGATGATGATGATAATAATAATAATAATCTCCACCTTTCTGTGTATTCTAATACAGAAAGCAGTAATACTTAATACATGCTATAGAGTCAGAAAGTTTTTGGCTGAACAGTGAATAAGTGCTTGAGCAGTGAGGCCAGTACGTATGAGGACCAGCAAAATTGCTGTGAAGTGAAGAATTTGGATGATTATGGTGATGATAATTACATAATTATGACATTCTGACATAAAACTAGGCATGCATTACATAGTAATCAAAATTGCGACAAAAATAGGTATTCTATTACTCTTTTTGTAGTGACCACTGTGATAACCGCCCATTCTCATAAATATTTATTTTGTGTGGCAGGCAAGAAACAGTTCTTGCTTTTATTCAAGCAACAGTGCAACTTGCATTTTTCACACTTGTTTCTTGAACGTCCTTTGCACTGGGGATACCTACATCTACATGGCAGAGCTACAGGTTCATGCCATGGCAAGTGACCTACACCATCATGCTGACTTTCAGCAGCTGGTTGGTCTCTCCACATCTTCTTTGGGCAGGAGGGTGGAGGTGTTGCAGAATGTTGATCTCTTTTCCTTTCGCTTATTCTCTTGCCACAGTAGTCCGCCAGCCACTTTTGTGTACAGAAGGGTAAAAGATAAAGAATCTTCTCATTAACATTAAGAACCCTGGCAGCTTTTCTGTTTCCTATCCAAGTTTGTAAAATTGCAAAATAAACAACAAGGAATATTGCATGTTATATTCATTTCTTGGATTTGATACACAGTAGTAGCTTATGAGTTGGTCAGAAAGGTTGATACCACTCGTAGCATGATTTTAAAGTCTGAAAATTTCTGTTTGATTATTTTTGACCTACTTTTTGGCACACGGCTGCCTAATAGTGAAATGAAAAATATGGCGCCCTACTTATGGCGACTGAACCAGCACATCGGGGCAGTGACTGTCAGTCATGGTCACAATGCGGAGGCCTTGTGTGATTGTGTTTGTGTGCATGTGTAGTGTGTGTTTGTGTGTGTCTTTGAGAAGCTAGCCAGTTCAGCTAGTCAAGAAATTCCCCGCGTTTTATGGAACCCAAAGGTTCATACGTGCTACATGCCCAACCCATCTGATTCTTCTCGATGTGATCATCTGAATAATATTTGGTGAGGAGTAGAGATCATACGCTCTTTCCTTTCCCTGTTATCTGAAGCCTCTTAGGCCCAAATGTTCTCCTTAGCACCTATTCTCAAACACCCTCAGCCTGTGTTCCTCCCTCAACATGAGCAACCAAGTTTCACGCCCATACAGAGGAATGGGAAAAATTATAGTACTGATAATATTTTTGGATACTTACTGGAAGACAAAAGATTCTGCACCAAATGATAGCAAGCATTCCGTCTTCAGTTTGCTTGTAATTGCTTCATGAACCAAGTTTGAATTTGTTAGGGCGGTTTCCAAATATTTGAAGTGTTTCACCCTCTAAAAGGGTTTATTACCTCTCATTATGTTTTAATTTTCCCTACATTTTGAGGTTCTTGGATTTTGTGCGATGTTCTTTGTTTTCTTATAAATACAAATATCTGAATATTTTCTGGGTTTTTAAATAACAGAATGTGAAATTAAATAAAGTAACAGTCGGAATGTTAAAATTCTTACTGTAAAATTTGTTGAAATGTTGTGTATATAACTATATTACTATATTTATATATTATTTAACTACATAGTAAATGTGAGGTGTATATGTTTAGGAAAAAAAATCTCTCATATTTTAGGACATTCTAAAATATTATATCCTCCTACAAGTACGTAGAATAATCAGATCTCCTTCTTGCTATGAATTTTATGTTGATCTGTAATTTATTTTAACCTTCAGTTTTTAATTACTGATATTTGATGATGTGCATTGGTGATTGACAGTTCCTATATTACTTTCTTGAAAACAGAAGGTTTACAGAAGAAGTGGTGCTTTCTGTTTTAAAAGGACCACCAGCCATCTCTTGCAGAAGGTGAGAGGAACTACAGCAAACGCCAGACAGGACACAAAGTAGAACAGGAATTTGAACAAATGTATACAGTGTGCTTCAAGAGGAAAGGTCTGTATTTTTGGAGGTGATAGTTTTGTTCATTGTGAGAAAATGTCATATGAACATGTGCCTAATTGTGAATGGTTGTAAAGAAAAAGAAATTACTTACGGTTAGTTCTATTTCAGTTTTAATTTAACGTCTGAGTGATAGGTTTGTTGCACAGAAATGAGAAATTTGTTACATTTCACAATAAAATTCCAAAAATCCCACAATCAGCCTCAATGCATTTAGCAAAGAGCATTGATTGTGACAGTGGGATTTTTGAACATTTATTGTGAAGTGTAAGCATAGGTCTAACTTCGCTGATAACATTGGGGATTTGTGGGGGGGGGTTGCGCAAAATCGACCATGGTTACTGGGAACTTTATGAAGCATTATGAAGCATTCAAGTTACATATACAAAGAGGGGGAAGACTGGTTTGAACTAGTTCTTAATATACATACTCCACTTTCCCCCACTAATCCCAAACTTTTATTTGCCCCTCTTCAATTTAGTAGCCAAAAAACTACTACTAAAATATTTGGAGGGGCATTAGCCCCCCCCCTTGCCCCACCAAATTATGCCTATGATTGTAAGAAATCTGTCCTTTCTGTGAAACAAATTTGCCATTCTTAAACATTAAAACAAAATTAACAAGAAATTTCTCTTTCTTTATTACCATTTGCAATGCTTCTGTATTTGTAGATTCAAACAGCTTTTTCTCGGTAACATTTCAGAATTGGACACATGCTCATATGAGTCTGTTCTCTTACAGTGACTGATACTATCACCCTTCCAAAATATTTACCTTTTCCCCTGAATCACTCTGCATAAGTAAACTCAATTCCCTATTGTAGTTTTTTCTCAGTTTTTTTTGAGTTAGTTGCCAGTTATTATGTCATAATAATAAAATTCCTTACTTAGGTACCATCAAATATGAAGTTTGAAGTATGGCCCAGGTTGGTCATTCTTCCAGCATGCATCATATGTTATACATGACTATGGAGCATCTATGAAATGATACTGGCAGGGGAAAGTGGAAAAATTCTGAAGGAAACTTGTTCCAGTACCACTTAATTAATCATAAATCCAGACAATTCCCCAGGACTGAACTTATGCATCTGTGATGGGAATACAGAATCTTAATACTGTGGGCTCCAACATAATCTCCCATTTATATTTGTAGTTCAGTATTTATGCCCCACTCTGATAAATAACTTCTCCTCAACTAGACAGCATTGTTATGCAGTGTCACAACATGTTTTGTGAAGCATATGTTATTCAGTCAGACCCTGAAAATATGAACATAATTCTTGTGGTCATTTCTGACAAGGTAATATGTAAATTAAAAATATTTCTCTCATGTCATTACAATAAGGCGGAAGTACAGTCAAACACAAGTTATATTTGCTACGGGTGGTTTACAAAGCTGTCAACAACTTTTTTCGGCTTCTATATTGGCCATCTTCAGGTTGTACTCTTTCTTGTTTTAAGGCTAACCATACAAAATACAATGTGTCTGTTATTATTGACGAGATCTCGTACACATTCTCAAATAACATTAAATGCAGTGCTGCCGATATAAAGGGTAACGCTCCAGCTGTATAGTAGAAAGGCGAAGATTTTTTCATTTTCTGGGTTGTGGTCACTGGTGTAAAGTGTATGGTGCCTGCTAGGGATGTTCTGGATGATATTGGCGAATTTTGTTCTGTTTTTCCATGTGGAGGTGTTGGTATGAAGCGTGCTGTGAATGTTAATTCATGGCTGTTGTGCTGTGGAGGTTGGACCCCGCAGGTGTGATAGCCATAGGCGGATGGGAAGCATAAATTGCGATATGCGGTTTGAATTCCTTCCAGTTGTTAAACTATTAATATAGAGGTGCTGGGTCAACCCTTTTGGCAGATCGGTTTTATATTTGCGTTGGAAGGATGTTAACTGGTAGATACTATATGATGATGATTTGGAGCGTTTGTGGGAGAGGCCTTCAGTGTAAACAGCAATCACTGTCACTTCTCAAGAAACCAACACAGACACGCACACACACACACACCATCGCTCGCAACGCACCACTGAGACGGTTAAAACAACATAGTATCGTCAAGGAATCATTTTATAAGTGATACATCTTATGCAGTAAGTCATCTTCGTTTTCAGGGGTGTCCCTATGTCTCTTGTGGCTGTATGTAGCAATGTGAATGAATGAATCAGCGTGCATTCATCAACAGTGACTTCTGTGTTATGATTTGTTTTGAAGTCATGCTTAGTTATGCTAGTGCACGAACCAAAAATATCACAAAAATGTCTCTTTTGGCATTTAATTTCAGCACTATTCATTTTCAATTACGTCTTGTAATGGGTTTCTGTTTTGTGTCCTGGCTTTCTGAGGGCACATATCTGATTGCAGTATGGTCCATTCATTACAGTTACAGAAATTCTCTTTGCATTTCAAAGGCCCCAGAAGAAATATATTAATTCATTCATTCCACTGGCATGTGCAGAATGCGACGATTCCTTGCCGTTCTTAGGAGCTTCTTCCATTCCTCTCTGTTATGTACTTTTTCCTGCCACCCTTCTCCACGAACTATTTTTCCACCCTCTCTCACCTCATCTTGCCATCTATTTCTTGGTCTACCTCTCAATTTGTTCCCAAATTCATATATAATACCCTTTTGGGAATTCTATTTTTTTCCATTCTCTGTACATGCCCAGACTAACGTAATATATTTAACCTTATCGTTTCTATTGTTGTAGGTTTTTAACACTTGCATAAATTTCTTTATCCGTCAACATCCTCCTGTTATCGATATGAAAACTGTCAATATATGTCCATCCATCTCTTGATTTATTTATGGGCGATAATATTATTAAACACAATTAGACGCACTTTCATTTTAGAGTATCATTCCATTGCATTGCATCCCGTCTTCGCACAATACAATACACTGTCAACGGTACCGATGTGACAACCGCGTGAACTGCAGCCTGCTTCATAGGACACTGTAATGAGTAACTGGAGAGGCAATGTACAGTATGTACAACGTAACACTGAGGCGCGTTCATGCAACCAATGTTGCAATAGAAAAACAATAAGTATTACTTATTCCGAATATGTGTTCGTAGACTTAGGTACAGAGAGTGAAATGCACATGCACCAAGTGGTCATCTGTGGTCTCTCCAGCTCTGCTTGATTTTTCCACATTATCAAATAAACGGCACGATTTTCGAAGAAAAAAAAAGTTATTGGACATAAAATGTGTGTTTTGTTTTCTACAAAATATGTCTGAAACATTTTTCACACGAAGAACTGCGCGAGGTATGATTAAAGAGGTATATTGGTCTCCATGTAAAGTACCCTTTATTCTTGCCAGAATTTAAAGAAACTTAATTTTCTCGACAGAATTTCGAAAAATATTTACATATCAAATTTCGTGAAAGTCCGTCTATTAGGAGCTGAGTGTTCCAGACGGACAGACATGACGAAACTAATAGTCGCTTTTCGCAATTTTGCGAACGCGCCTAAAAACGTGCCAACTGCAAGAAATATGAGAGTAACTGGTGATACATTGTAACTTTAGATATGAAAGTTGTGATAATTTGGAACCGTAAAATTCACTCGTCGGTACTTAATACTGCAGTATTATTAACATTTCGGCAAGTCATTTGCCGTGGGTGCAACACAGACAGACATGCAGCGAAGTTAGAAAGCGCTTCTGTTACGATGTGCTTTGGAAGCTACACTAAACTCCGCTGTTTCCGTTTTAAAGCGTTGTCATAGCAACCGACCTTGTTTATTTTATGTATTTTAGCGTGCAGTTGCTTATAATAAGCGACGAGGAATATATTTGTGTTTCTGGTTTCTTCCAAAAGTTATGTGGTGGGGATACAGTCCAGCTCTGGACCTGCAGGATGAGTGGGAGAGGTACAACAGCAAGAAGTGCGAAATTATAAGGGAGCTGAATATGCTGTTAATCGGTGCTGCAGATGGAAGGCATGTTGTGAAAACACTAGCTCAGACCTACAGACATGAAAACAATCTAAAAATCAATTTTTATGTGTATGAAGCAAGTCTGGATTTAGTTGCTAGACAAGTGATGTTATTAACTATTGCCCTGGAGCCCCCAGAAGAACTGGGCTTGCAAGACAAGACTCGCCTCTTCCTTGAACTCTACGGCAACTCCCTTGTCCGGCCAGCTACTGCCAACTTCATTGCACGAAAGTCTGCGCAGTTTGTGCACATGGTTACAGATTTAGATTTCCAGGTATACTTATGGTGTGAGCTTATTGTTTGTTCGTTGGTTATATATCCAACACAATAATAAATGACAGAAGAATTTGCTTAGACTTGAATGAGATATTCTCGGATCAAAGCGTCTTCCACTAGAAAAAATTAGGAAATACACGCATGTTCCATTTGATTTAATTATGTTGAAAGTAAAGTTTAGTATAATAACTTATCCTAAAAACTGTAAGAGCACATTAAATTAGGCTTTAATTCAATTGTGTTGGTTTGCACTTAAATCTGTAGATTCAGGCGCAAATGAGCTGTGTTCATTTGTATAAAATATGAGCCCAAAACATTGTCTTCCAAGTTGTGGTGCCATGTAGTCTGGTGGAAATATCCCGACGTTTCGCAGAAACCTGGCGTCTCAGTCCTGAAGATACAGCCAGCAGGTTCATTCGAAATGTTGGTAAAATGGTTTCAGAATACACGGCGTTACATCCAAGGGACAGCATTCCTCATAATTACTTCTGTGAGAACCCTAGACCTTACAAGATTAAGAGATTTCGCAGTCTAATAGCTAGTCACCCAAGGAGTTATCCGCATATTATGAAACACTAACTTTCCATACCATATTCAAGAGATCCAACCGTATATCTCGAAGCAGCACGAAGTTCTTCTAGCGACTAACTGCGTTAATGATGCCTTTATGTACGTACTGTTCTTGACCTCTGTCAGCTAGACTTAGATCTGGGGTACAGTTGGGCTATAACGCTATTAATCCATTTCTTCGTTTAATATCTTCTACGTTCTTTTTAATGTCACATCCACTTTTTATGTATTTTGATATAAGATAAATTAGGAAGTTTGCCTTATCAGGGTTTTTGTTAAAGATTGTACCCAATGACGCTTATTTTAATATTGAAAAACTTCTCATTCACACCCGAAGTACTGGAAAAAAAAATTTCAACATTTTAATGTAATATACACTTATTATATTTGAATGTAGAATATACAGCCGAATCTTTTATTTAGTTTCGACTTGACCAGCTCCAATTTTGTAAAGTTGGGATCCCTGCTATCTGAAAGAGTATCATCTAATTGATAGGAATTAAATTGTCTTTAATTATGTGGGGACCGCGGTAGCACAGTGGTTAAGGCTGTGCTACTAATCGGAAGGTCGCTGGTTCGATTCCAGCTGGTGTCAGTGGATTTTTCATTGACATAAAATCCTTCCGATCACACTATGGCCCTGGGGTCGACTCAGCCTCTAACACAAATGAGTACCAGGAGTATTTCCTGATGGTAAAAGCTTCCGGTGCGTAAGGCTGACAACCTACCACCATCCTGTGCCGTTGTCACGAAATCTGGGAACCTTAACTTCCTGGAAGCCTCTGGGCCTGTCCAGGCCTGTAATGGGACTGCTTTACCTTACTTTACATACTTTCAATTGGCTGATGATGGCTTTTCACAAAAACAAGCCGAAACGTGTAGCAAGCAATTGGCGGTCTGTATTTCCTCCATGCTGATCTTCTACTTGTTTAATGGTACAGTTTCTACAATTGCATTTCTGGAAAGATAAACTACTGGATATTATACAACCGTGCCACATTTTAAACAGTCATAATACTGTAGGTTCTTGAGAAATAGTTTTGTACAAACGGTGCAAATGGAATTATCTGACGGTATGGCAAATAACAACACATATGTGTTTTGTGCTTAGGTTAATGACTAGGCATTTTAACTCATTTAACATACATACGGTAAATGAAATATATTTTAAATGTAGAAGACACGTCTTTAAATTTTCAAGAGAATAATTAATAAGGCTGCATGAACTGG
>Ga0123355_10011389_pt1 | contig 13704 bp, 12 predicted proteins | sample TergutEmb28metaG_3_FD_89872 | JGI IMG/M metagenome (GOLD analysis project Ga0123355, IMG submission 89872) | Embiratermes neotenicus P1 segment gut microbial communities from Petit-Saut dam, French Guiana - Emb289 P1 | ecosystem: Host-associated > Arthropoda: Insects > Digestive system > Gut ...
AAAAGAAAGAAAGGATGGGGGTGGGGGGGGGGTTTGGTTTTTTTGTTATAAAAAACAAACACACAAGAAGGATTGGGGGGGGGGGGGGGGGGGGGGGGGTAGAGGTATAGTTCCACACTTCAGTGAAAGTCTCCAAACACCTGTTTCTCCATCTTCTTGTCCAAGCCACCCCCCCCCTTCCCCTCCCGGTCGCCTTTTAGAGCCGCGATGAAATAAATTGAAAAGAAATGGATAAAATCTGTCTTTCTGCCAGGTTTATATACATTCACAAACACAATAAGGACTGTCTGGCGAAAAGTTGACTTGATGCTGCTGAAAATTTATACAACCAGTTCAACCGGTAAGTGCAGACTCCCTGCCGACGCTGTACTGCGTTTCGTGCTGACGTGTGTCAGGATGAAGACGCGTCGTGAATGAGTAATGAAGCAGCCGTAACGTAATATAAAGCAGGCGCGCTCCGCGACGTCAAGCACGTTAACACGGCAAATTCAGTCCCATTTTGCGCTTTTGCACTCGGTCGTTGTCTGCGTTAATTATGTTTTTTTTTTTCTGTGTTATAAATGTAGGTTATTTTGACTGCACTCTCAGAACTTACTTCGCATAGCGTCGAATGCTAGTATCGTTATGGAATTAGTCTAGTTCTTTTGTGCGTTCGTGACGCTGATAGTCGTTCAGCACCAGGCAGCCCATTCATATATTCTACACACAATATTTTATTTATTTATTTATTTTTGCCAGTTATACCTAACCTTGTCTGGATAGCTTCCTAGATCTGTAACTTGTGCTTTAATTGTGCAATTTATTATTTTGCTGTGTGCAAATTCTTTATTCACGTGATTACTGTATAACGCAGAGTGGGACTAATTTTCCAGCAATCTAGGAGCCGCAATACAAAAATTTAATCGCACGGGCGCCCCGGTGCCCGGGATATGACCCCCCTCCGCCTCCCGGTATATTGTGTTGTCAAGGATACGAAAGAAGTCGTTCGGGACGTAATCTGAACAACAGTGCTGTCCCAGCATCTGCTCGTAAGGCTACTAAAACTAAATGCCTGATGGTCAGTTCGAGGACTGAGATTTGAAGGCAGAAACTGCCGGGTGACGCTCATGGCCGATGTTGGCCCTGTTTGACAAAGGAGTAACAGGTGATCATCTCTGACAAGGTTATGCACGGTGGTGAAAATTCAGTAGTCAGCTTCAAGCCCCGACCGCTTCACTGCTGGCACCCATTGGATAGGAGGCTTAAGAGTGATATTTATGGACACCAACCGCGTAGGAGCTTTCGTTTGTCATCAGCTGGTCGTATCTGGGCCGGTCAGTGTTACTCTGTGAACCACACTACTGTTTGCACTATGTTACCTTGTTAGTCTTGCTGCTGTTTTGAAGATGCTTACTTATTGACTCCATGGAACAGAGTCCTTCTTAAGAAGCTAACCGGTTTGCACCTAGTCAAGAAATTCCCCGCATTTTATGGAACCCGAAGGTTCATTGCCGCAGTCACAAGTAACCGCCATCTGTCTCTATCCTGAGCCAGCTTGATGTAATCCATACCCCCACATCCCACTTCCTGAAGATCCATCTTAATATTATCCTGCCATCGAAGCCCGGGTCTCCCAGGTGGTTTCTTTCCCTTAGGTTTCCCCACCAAAACCCTGTATACGACTCTCCTCTCCCCCATAAGCGCTACATGCCCCATCCATCTCATTCTTTTCTATTTTATCACCCGAACAATATTGGCTGAGGAGTGTAGATCAGTTTTGATGATGCTACGTTTTTTTTGTCCTTGCTAGTATTTGCGTCACGCTGCATTGCATTTGCAAAAAAAGCCTGGTTATTACAGACTATTTCAACATCGGACCGTCTCCTTCTTGTTTTGTCCATGAACAACTCTCCCTGTTGAATGTGCCTAGCTTCATGTTTCGGGGCGTGCCGTGGTGTGACGACTGACAGCCTTCTGGTAGCACCTTTTGACTGTAACTGTGTTTGTTTTTATTAATAAATTATGACACAACGGATTTGTACAAAACTTGGTCTGCACCTTATCCCATTGCAGTTATCGAAGCTGTTTATTTTTAAATTTTCCACTAGGGATAACATTAGTGTAGATTTTGCGAACCTCTGAAGTGTGAACGACATTACACTTTTTTCAAGTTCTCACAGTGATGGTGCTGCTGGGGGCTCGTGTGTTCTGTACTATGTGGTTGTATCACTGGTTTGGTGCGTTTCGACCTTCCGAAGGACCGTAGTGCCTGCATCTTCAGGACTCAGGGCGTACAACGCGAATTCTTTTTGAACAGATTGACGCCTGAAGATAAGAAATTATACTCCTTCGAAACGTGGGGAATCACGAAGCCGGTACAGGTGAATTCGCAGCATGATAACAACTTTAAACTTGTTCGGTGGGCAGTGTACAAGGTTAGCAACAAAACTTAAACGTGTTCTCTGCGAACGGCCTAGCTGAGGCCACTGCTCTTGTCGGGTGTTACGCGGCATAGGTTGGTAGCTGGTTGCCGACGTTTCGGGACAGCCCATCGAATCCATCTTCAGCGGTCAAGCGGTCCAAGAATGCCGGGGACAGGTGGATATTAACGCATCCATTTCATTTCTTTTAGAACAGCTTAACCCTTCAAGATGGGACCGATATATTGTTCTGAAACGTCGGTTATCAGCTACCAACCACGCTGCCTAACGTCCCAAGAAATCGAACACCTCGACTTGTTCCTTGCGTATAAACATAATGTTATTTTTCGTTATTTTAAGATATTAAAGCAGTGTTCTTTGTAGTCTTATACGTCCTTGATTTTCTAAATGTGCCAGTGGGAGGGGCAATTTTAATATTTACGATTTTATCTCAGTAAATATGGAGTTCTGTAGCACCTGTGGAACTTAAAGTGATGCAATCCGCCGGCCAAAAGAGTTATTCTACAGCGCAACAAACATGCTTATGCTATGCTAAGCTTCAGACAACAGAAACATTGCTAGGCCTGCTGACAAACTTGGTGGGCTTTCTCAACAAAATCTTGCGTACGTGGTTGCATTGTGGGAGTCCGGAGAGCGAGATCGGTATTGTGACCAGCTGCACGTTGGGCGCTAAAGAATCTGCATCCCTGGGAGGGATGAACCGTCTAAGCCGGGTCTGGTGCCCACCCAGTCCCCTATTCAATGGCTAGCGTGCTTCCTTCCCGGGTCTAAAGCGGCCGTTATATGACGCTGACTACTCGACTCCCCCTACTTACGAATAAGTGGAGCAATATTTCAGCTCCCCTTACACGCCGTCTTGGCTTGGGCATGGAAAACTCTTCTTTGGAAGTTCAGTGTGTATATCGGAATGTAAAAATAACCAAGGATGTGCCTGGCTGGCACTGCCCTGCGCAGAATTCATATCTGTGAGGCGCATTCGCAGAATTGCGAAAATCGAACATTGGCTTCGTCATGTCCGTCCGTCCGTCCGCACAGAACAACTCGGCTCCCACTGGACGGAATTTCATCAAATTTCATATTTGAGTATTTTTCGAAAATCTGTCGAGAAAAGTCGAATTTAATTAAAATCTGACAAAAATAACGGGTACTTTACATGAAGACCAATAGACACTTTTGACCATATCTCGATCAGTTCTTCGTAGAATGAGAAATGTTTTCAGACAAAATATGTAGTGGAAATCAAAACACGTTTTGTGTCCAATACATATATATATATATATATATATTCCCCTCGAAAATCTTGCCATTTTCCAGATAATGTGGAAAAATATTGTAGAGCCGGACAGGCCACAGATGACAATATGGCGCATGCTGAATAAGTAAGGCTACAGACACACACTCAGTATATGAAATACTTATTGCATTTCCACTGCAAAAATGGTTGCACGAATGCGCCTCAATGTTACGTTTACACGTACATTGCGTGTCTTATTAGTAACACACAAAATGCGTAGTTTCATTGTTGCGTTCCTAGTACAACGTTGCAAAACAATCGCCTATTGCCTTCCTTGTATCCGTCCGCATGTAACAACTCGAAGAACGGCTGGACGGATTTTCATGACATTTGGTACTGGAATGTTGCGCTACAGTATGTTAACATATAGGCCTACCAGGTGTAATAACGGACACTTTGCACGCGTTGCTGCTAGCATCTCGGGCCGACCTCGCTGAAGATTCGTCGAAAACAACGAGAGAAAAAATATTCTGAAAAAGGAAGTAGGAGGTTCCTTCGAAACGTCTATACCTATGGGAACTGCGATCTTCTGGTTCATTACGCAGTGAGTAGTGGTAATTCCTTACCGACGCTTAGGGATAACCTATCGGCCCCATCTTCAAGGTTCAAGGGGACCGATAGGTTATCCCGAAACGTCTGTAACGAATTACCACTACGCGCTGCGTAATAGCTCAGGAGAGCGTAGGTCTCGTCTACTTCGCGGCGGAAGCCTGAAATCAGTTCTATAACCATCCCAACGAACATTGGAGACGCCAGTAATCCTCATGCCCCAATTTTTATAAACCCCGCCGCCCGGCTGGGTTACATGCCTTTACATTTTTGGTATGCACAATTCAGTCCGTGTTACAATTGAAGGACTACAAAGAATTGGATTGTAAATTCAGTTTTATAATCTTTCCAGGAATGCCGTAAAAGTTTTAAACGCATTATTTCCTAGAGTCTAAACATAATTCTGTGAATTCCCTCTTTTTTTAAATATTTTATCTGCCACCTGGCGATAGTTCGTAAACATGACAAGGAACGGCGCAACTTGAGTGCCTAAGCCTGCGTCTGACTGACGCTTCGTGTTCTCGACTTAACAAGCCTGCAGGCGACAGATTTTGTACGGAACGCTTACGAAAAGATATCGTACGAGCTTCTCAAATTCCAAGACACGGAATCTTCTTTTGCCATTTACAGCTATTCATCCTGTCAAGATCTTGTTTTCGATAATCTGATTCGAAAGTTAATCACCGTCCATATCTCGAATCATCTAAAATCATCTTCATGTATTAGGCTTATGTGTAGCTTCCTCCATCCACTTTAAGAATGATACTCTCATCTTAAACATTTAAATTAAACTGAATTTTGTTTAAAAATTCAGCTCGTACCGCACAGTAAACACACTCCGTCTCCGTTATAAAAACCAGTCAGTTAATGCTGTATAGGGAAATAATCGTTGTTTGTTCTCAGATCCACATAAAACACATAAATACGTTGTGTGGGCAGAACGCAGACTTGTTGAATGTTAAACTGGCGGTACATAGTGACCACTGGGCTTTGAAGGGTTAATACACATTACACGTAAGTCCGTACCACGCAGTAAGCACTCTCTGTCTCGGTTATAAAAACCAAACTTTTACTACTGTATAGGTTAATAATCGCGGTTTGTTCTGATACCCATACAAAACACATAAATGCGCTCTGTGGGAGGAACGTAGAATTTTTAGGCGCGTTCACATTGTCGCGAAAAGCTCTTGTTATCTTTGTTAAGACCGTCTCTCTCTCTCTCCCTCTCTCTCTCTCTCTCTCTGTCCGTCTCTCCACACGTATCACAGCGGCTCCCAGCAGTTGGATTTGCATATAATTTAGCAGTGGGGACTTTTATGAATATACGTCGAAAAATTCCAAATTTGGTTAAAATCGGACAAAATACCGGGCACTTTACATGAAAATCTAAGTATGTTTTATTGTTGCAGGCAATATTAAATTGCCTCGCAATAAGAGCGCTGTCTACCGAGTGAAATGGTATCAGGGTGGTAGGATGACCAAGGAGGTATAAACATTACGCGAACGCGCCACAGTATACGTCACACGTTCAGTGAATGTTAAACCTAGCCTTATATTAAGTAACCACTGGTCGTTAAATGATTAGTATTCAGCACCCTCCTCCTTCTCCCCCTGGGCTGTATGTCACAATTTGTTACACAATTCGCCCTGTTCCCTTTCACAAGACATTACTGTCCTCTTGACATACACTGAAACAGGTAACGTTCTAGACTTGCATGCGGCAGGATCTGGTTCGGATCTTGGCTGTTACACCTGCAGTACTTACGCAATGGAGGAGAGTCCTTCTTGAGAAGCTAACCGGTTTTCAGCTAGTAAAGAAATTCCCCGCATTTTATGGAACGCAATGATTCATTACCACATTCACACGTGTCTGCCACCTGTCCGTATCCTGAGACAGATCAATCCAGTCCGTGCCCCCAATCCCACTTCAGAGAAGATCCATCTTAATATTGTCCTCCCATCTACACCTGGGCCTTCTAAGTGGTCTCTTTCCCTCAAGTTTCCCCACCAAAACCCCGTACACGCATCTCCTCTCACTCATACGTGCTACATGTCCCGCCCATCTCATTCTTCTCGATTTTATCACCCGAACAATATTTGGTGAGGTGTACAGATCATTAAGCTCCTCATTATATAGTTTTCTCCTCTCCTTTGTTATCTCGTCCAACTTGGGCCCAAATATTCTCCTCAGCACCCTATTCACAAACACCCTCAGCCTACGTTCCTCCCTCAATGTGAGCGACCAAGTTTCACACCCATACAAAACAGGCAAAACTATCGTTCTGTGTACCGTAATTTTTTATAGCAAACTGTAAGACAAAAAATTCTGCACCGAATGATAGAAAGAATTCCCTGACTTAAATCTGCTCTTAATTTTTTCCAGAATAGAATTTTTATCAGTTACGATAAAAATACTCGGCATCACATCTAAGAAGGCACTGTTCTTCAGTCATTAAGCTGTTAGATGAAAAGTACTCTTTATGAACTTCCAATCCGTGTAATTTTCTCCTTTTTTAAGTGACTCTGGGGGTTTTCCATTCCTTGGACATTAAGCCTGTTAGTTCCCCGCTGTGTCGTCTGCAAGGGTATGTATACGGTAACTCTGACCTGGGATTACTGAAATTTTATACCAGGAATACTTGCCATAGTCCGAAGTCTCACACTAGCAGAATATGGTATTAAATTAAAAGAAAATTTTTGTGCGAGAAGCTGCTTTGTTACAGTCACGTGATGTCAATACAGCGTATTTATACCACAGTTCACAGTTTGAATGACACAAAAATCTGTACATATTAGTAACACCCCCTCCAAAAAATGTAATCTTAAAAAGATGAAATCCTAATGTTTGGCGTGCAAACGTAAATCACGCGTCCAGTGTGGTCCATCCACTTGGACGTGACGGACCACCCTGATCTATAAAACAAATGGGCTTTGCAGAAGAGTTGATCTCGTCATTAGGAACTGTTCGCTTTCTGACGTCATGCCGCAGCAGACTGCGCTGTACGTGTGCTATGTTAGCGTGCGCAGGCGTCTTTAGCAGTGCGTCTGCGTCTGCCAATCCGCAGTACCAGGATTAAAGGAACCTGCAGAACATGTTCAGTTCTGCAAAATGACAGTGGCTTTGAAAACTGGCTTCAGCACAGTAATTTGGTTGGCTGAGGGTCCAGTCGGCGGCTGTCCTTTGATATCACCAGTTGCTGCCGAGAACATTAAAACAGGCTTCACTTGTGCGGTTATTGTTGTTATATCACCACTATCATCGTCGTTATCATCGATATCGTTAACATCTGCATGGTCGTCAAGGCTCAAAGAATCCACTTGTTCGGTCGCTCGTGTCAAGCTTATAAATTAAGGCGGAAGAATCTGCGGATTCATTTTTGTACTCTCGTCCTTTTTAAGCGTTCTGCTTGTTAAAAGAGCGCCTTACAAGGACAACACGTCTGTCTGACCCCTCTTACGTATTATCAGGGACTAAAAGAGCGCCTTATAAGGACACCATGTCTGTCTGACCCTCTTACCTAGTATTAGGGACTAAACAGTGTGTCGGGTTTTCATACAACTTGGTATATGATTGTCTTTTAAAAAAAGTTGTCGGCGCAGTGATAATCACACTTAAGGGCGTAAATTAAGTTTTCTATACTTTTTTTTTTTTGCGACTTCGAGAAAGTTCGGCACACGAGATGTCGACGAAACATCATTGCGTGCTGCAAAGGTCGTGTAATTCAGAGCACTGGAAGTCACACTATATTTCGAGGTGCAAGTGAATATATATATATATATATATATATATATATATACACACACACACACACACACACAGACATACTTTGCACTGTTGCTGTCTGATCTAGATGGAAATCGGCGTAACAGATTTGCACACAATGCTGTTGCACTTTTGCGTGTTTCGTGAAATTCGGCGCAGGGGAAGTTTACTTTTCTTATGCGCATACATGATATTACATGTACGCGTGTACAGTAAAACCTTGAAGGCGGAGGTGTCAATTTGCTCCGAAACCTCGGTATCCACATACAAAAATTATTGGTACGCGTTTTGACACATAAAAACGTAGTATTAAAACAAGTAACACATTACACATAGGCCTAACTTCATGGGTATTATCACTTTGGAATTATCGGCTTCATGTATAGCATGCATGGTAATTTAGATGTCAGGTTCAACCGAAACTGCAAATATCAGCGGTCACTGACAGGAATGTCGCTACTGCCGCTGACTGAGGCAGTTACTCGTTGGGACATTTTCAAACTCACCACCCCATATGACCATGTGTTTCCCCGCGCTATTATTATCGACTGGGCACATTCAATTAGAAAAGCAACGCGCCGCTAACAACGTATCGATCAAGCCGACCGCTGGACTGCGCCTACACACTTGAGTTCAGTTTTATTGTCACAGCAACGTGTTTCGGCCGTCACCAGCCACACAAAATGTACTTATTGATGTTACAGGCATTGTGTCACCCTACGTTCTGTTATACATGTACAGGCAGGTCAACTAAAAACCGATACCACACGAACGGCAAGCTGAGCGGCCTGACATTTCCTATTAATATAAATTACCGCATACACTTTGCGTTAGAAATGACCTTTAACTCTCAGGCATGCTTGTAACCTGGTGAACAGATTATTTAGTAATGTTTCAATTTCTTTTTTAGAAATTACAAATGCATCAGGACAAGTTTAATGGCAGCTGCGTGACTCGTACACCGCCAGTCTTATCGTCACACGTATAATATAGGGGATGTTCGTTATGGAAGCCTACATAAATAACGAATCATATGAAACAGTCGTAACAAAATTTGGATAAGATTTCTCGGTGTTCAGTTCCTTCGAAATCAAGCATGTCTGAGGGATGAAAGAGATCCTTTCTAACACCTAATTCAACATGTGGTAAGTTATATATATATATATATATATATATACGTAATGTGCGGAAATGTAAGTCCGTCAAACTTGCCATCAGTCTGGGTTCGGTTTTCAGTTGAACGCTTTGTATAAACCTGTAAGAATATTCTCGTGTATCATAATTAAATGTAAATGGTACAACTAAACCGATAAATTTAGGGTCTTGTATCAGTGAACCAAAAACAAATGAGTAACAGTCCTGGCATATACGAAAGTAAACGTTCGAAATCTGAAAGAACTTACATACAGAGTGATTGCAGAATAAGCCTATGACGTCAAATGGCCGAATCTCCTAAATGAATGCTTGAAAATATGTTGCCAGTTGCGTGTCAGTGACACGATTACGAAGAACTGCACTTAACGCAAGATACAGCACCACCAAAATTTGCAATTTCCTGTTCGTGCGTGTCTTGACAACCATTTTACTCGTAGGTGGATTGGGCGTCAAGGGGACACAGAATGGCATCGGCGAAGTCCCGATATTAATCAAAACAATTTGCGAACTGAAACAACAAATTCTAAATCATTTTGCTGCTGTTGATCTTCACTTCTTAAGGAAAAGCGTTGCGCCTGTATCTTTAAGGCTGTACCCAAATATTATTAAATGGGTTCTAAAGTAGTGCAAGAATTTTAGAAATAGGATTAGATACAATATAGAAGACATAAATATACTGTTCATATGCTTATGGAAAGATACAATTTACTATGAAGGAAAATGATAATAAATACACTGTATGTGGTATGTAGTATGTTAGGTGGACACACACACACACACACACACACACACACATATATATATATATATATATATATATATATATATGGCTTTGAAGAAGAGGGTGGGAGGGAGGTGAAAGATGAGCAGCATTCTGAAAGGTACAACAATTTATTCGAGCTAACATGGTACATTCAGTGGGCAGAACGTATGTGTAGCACTCAGTAGTGTAGTCTGATGGCACTCAGTGAAGTGTCTTCCTGCATTCTGTAAGAACAGGACTGGGAGTCTAAAGATATCGGTCAAGGTATGGTGGCAGTAGTAGGTTATGTTCAGGGACGGATTAATTAAGATTAAGGTTATAACACACATCACGTTGGTAACTTGTCAGGGACAGCTGTGCGCATAAATTCAAACCTACAAAAGTAGGCTGACATGAAGTGATAAAGACATGTAGTACAACTGGTACCAAATTCACAACACACGTTGTTCCACCTAGTGCTGCTCGGTCTATGTTGTTATTTTTATAAATATTACACGAGACAACTATACAAATAAAATTATATACAAAATTGTTAATAACAACAGGAATTAATTACATATATGTGAAACATGCCCTGAAGTAATAAGCAGGGCCACAAAATGGCAGGAAATAAGGTGGATAGGCTGTGAGAAAACAGTACATTTTACAAATTCTGTAATTTTTTATTATATAATTTGTATTGTATTTTATTCAAAATTATAAAAGTGTTAAAACCAATGGAGGGTCTCATGGTTCTTTTTAGTAATAACTAAGTTCAATTCAATTCCTTCCGTGTTTATTTGTGCTGAGTCGACGGCGTAATGATAATATCATTAATAATATATGATTATTTAATTGTAACCTTTACATTTAATGATAATAAGCCTCGTTATTGGTAAGGTAATAGAGGCCAGGGGTGTCCACAGCACGCCTCCTGCACGTCACTGTTTACGGCTAGCGCAAGTTGCCTGTAAAAATAATATTCAGGTACACATTGCTGTTTACACGGTGCATCTTTATCAGGTTGTCTATAAACTGTTACAACAGTCTGCACTGTATATAACGATTTGAAAAACATTTCTTACAAAATCAGGCTATATTGCAACACGTTTCGATGGCGGCCACCACCACCATCAGCAGTGTTTTAGCTTACAAAATCAACTTTGAATAATGATGTCGAAACGTGTTGAAATATAGTTTGATTTTATATGAACTTTTTTAATGTGATTACATGGTACATTACATTACACGTAGGTCCCTGTCACCACGGCATGGGCGTCCTCAGGTTGCGGATGGAGGAACGGCTTCTAATATGGCGGGTAGCTGCGCGAATATATTGAATAAGCAGTCGCGGACAGCCGACGAGGGGTGGTCCTCCAGCTGGGGGATAAAAACGCATCACGTTACGAAATGTTCGCACAGAAAGCCTCGGACCTGTATTGATACTTTGGTACGACCGAAGGATAGGGACAGGTAGCAGGCACATGTGAATGCGGTAATGAACCGTCGGGTTCCATAAAATGTGGGGAATTTCTTGACTAGCTGCGAAACGGTTAGCTATCCTAGGAATCTGCTCCATTGAGCAAGTAAGTAAATAAGTAAGTACACGGTACATATTGTTGGAACAATTTTTAGACCAATAATATTCAGATAATCAACATAATAAAAGCCAACAAATCCACTATGTATTTAATAATCCATCCATGTTTTTATGTATGCCTTACTGTTGTTCAGTAGATCCCTGAAGATGATCAAGACAGATCGAAAGATGTCAGATTTATGACGAATTGTGTGTAAAAATATGTTAACATGAGTGCGTTTGTTTTATTGTATGAATTGTTTATTAATGCACGGGCATGAATAGCATTAGTATTCATGCAGTTTACTTGCACATCAGGCTGATCGCGAACGGAGCTTTGAAAGATCTTGTAAAGAAAGGAGTTTGATAAGTAACTGAAACCGTATGTTATTCGTACCGTGCATGTTCCTGTCAGTGCCTTTGCTGGATAATACACTGCTACCGTCCTCCTCACCTCGGGTGGATAGGTGTGTAGCTTCCCGTCTGTTTCTCAAGGTACCTGAAGGTCTTATCTCAGGATAATTTACGTGGGAGGTCCCTGCAAGACCCACGATCGGTGACTATTGCCGATTAACGAAAAGAATACTTAGTTCTGGGGTTTTGTCTTTATTTATTGGTAGCAGTTCACGCTTTGACAGCATTTAGAATATTATGACACGTTATCGGGTGTTTCCACGGCATTTTTACTCACTTTTGATACTTCTCTCTCTCTTTTAATCAAATATTTATCTAAAATAATTCCAAACTGATGGAGCAACTCCAACGGTCCAAACGAAGCATCTTCTCCAGTTGCCTCTTGTCCTTCGTTCCAACGGAATAACCCCTTATGTACAAAATGATTCTGTTGGTCGCAATTCAAATTTATAAAACCCCCATAGGCCGAAGTAATTCTATGGAAAACCAAATATCATTGGTTGCTTTAATTCAAGTTGGTAGACCCCAAACTTACAATAATTGAACATTCAAGGTGCTGCCCACTGGCACTACCTACTGAATGAATCATGTCTTCAACAATGTCAAAGCCTCGGGTTTCACACAGAAACACTCAGTTGCAAAACTTCTACCAACTTGACAGTTGATGCATGTTCTGCCGAGGCTCAAATTTCTCAATGCCATAACGGCTTTCACACCTCTTACGGTTTTCCCTAGTTAGATCGTTTTATATCCATGGAGCCCGTCCAGAGTTTGAACCTGAATCGCCGGTCCATTTTAGAACGTGAACCTGAAATATCGGTAACAACGCAGATTAACTGAAACTAATCTACTGTACTTGGATGAACAGAAATAATGAGGCATATCGTTAGCGATTCTTTTAACACTTGAAATGTATGTACTAATTGACTGAATTTTAACCGGCATGTAACTTTGGTAAAACAGAAGAACTACCTGAAGATGATGCATTGAGGCATCGAAACATGTACGAGTTTTTTTTTATAAACAATTAAGTATCAAATATAGTGTGCATTTGTTGGTTATATGTTCTAAATTATGTTTTTTGCGTTAAAACAAAAGTACAGACGTATTTAACAGAAATACGTTTCATTTGACAGAACAACAACCAATTAATAGCTGAACTCATAAAGCATCCATTCCTACAGCATAAATTTCTCGTTCTACTTATCTGTTGTTCTTCTACGTGTTGTTGTTGTTGGTGTTGTTGTGCGTAGGATTATTTAAGTAGCTACCGATTTTGTACACATGAAATTTGTCGAATATTAGCTGACAGTCTCGCATCGTCACCATGTTCGTGACTGCTGACTCGCACAGGGAGATGGTATGTTTTTCACTGAACCAAATGTCACACGTCTAGCTACAGCGGTTCAGTAGTCGCTGCACTCAAACCGCAAGGTAAATATACTCCTCGTATTCTTACGTTACGTTCTACAACAAATATTACCTTCAGAGAAGCTGAATGTTTTTGAAGGCACGTACATCGCTGCGGGGTCTTTCAGTGTCGTTAGTGTCGCTCCCTCCACACAGGTTCGCGAGTCGGCCATATTGTTATTGCTTGATTGTAGGAAATTATGAAATGTGGAGTTGGGGTTGCCTCTGATGGTATACAGTTCATACCATGTTTCGTGGCAATGAAGCAATCAGTTCAAAATTTTAAGGGGGGGGGGGGGCCTTGGCCAATACACGCGCGGCCACCCAAAACCAACCACACAACCACACCCACACACCCACCGCATGGGGTTCTTAGGG
>Ga0123355_10011390_pt1 | contig 13703 bp, 14 predicted proteins | sample TergutEmb28metaG_3_FD_89872 | JGI IMG/M metagenome (GOLD analysis project Ga0123355, IMG submission 89872) | Embiratermes neotenicus P1 segment gut microbial communities from Petit-Saut dam, French Guiana - Emb289 P1 | ecosystem: Host-associated > Arthropoda: Insects > Digestive system > Gut ...
ATCCTCAGTCAGCTTCGCTGACAGCTAGGTTGCATCGTAATGTGCACCCGTAGGGACGGTCGCCTCGACCGTCCGCGGACGACCGGGGGCGGTCGTCCCTACGAAATATTTGTCCGTGTTGTAGGGGGACTTTTATGCCGAGATCAGAAAACCAAAAACTAAAACTTCTCACCCTAATGGAACTCCTCCTGCGCCGGACAGACGAGCACCACGGTCTCACCGTTGCTGAGATGATCGAAGCCCTGGAAAAAGAGGGGATATCGGCGGAGCGCAAGGCGATCTACAACGATCTAGAGCTATTGCGTCAGTTTGGCTTGGATATTGAGACCCGGAAGGGCGAGAAATACGTCTATTTCATTGCCAGCCGGGAGTTTGAGCTCCCGGAGCTGAAGCTCTTGGTTGACGCCATCCAATCCGCCCGGTTTATCACCCGGAAGAAGTCCGAGGAGCTCATGGGTAAGTTGGAGGGGCTCACCAGTGTCCACGAGGCACGGCAGCTCCGGCGGCAGGTGGTCTACACCGGGCGGGTGAAGACCATGAACGAGCGGATTTATTATACGGTGGACGCCCTCCACACCGCCATCGCCCAGGGGAGACAGATCACCTTTCGATACTTCGAGTGGGCGCTGGCCTTCGGCACGGTAGAGAAGATCAGCCGCCGCTATCGCCGAGACGGTGCGCGCTACACCGTGAGCCCCTGGACCCTCCTGTGGGACAGCGAAAATTACTACATGGTGGCCTACGACGAAGCTCACGAATCCCTGCGGCACTACCGGGTGGACAAGATGACTGACATCACCGTGACGGATGAGCCGAGGGCGGGGCAGGCGGCCTTTGCCGCCACGGATATGGCAACATATACCCAGAAAGTCTTCTCCATGTTCGCCGGAGAGGAGGAGACCGTGACCCTCCGCTTCGCCAGCCGCCTCATCGGCGTCGTGGTGGATCGGTTTGGAAGCGATGCCTTCGTCGTCCCCGATGACGACCCGGACTATTTCCGCCTCACCGTACAGATTTCCGTATCGGAGCAATTTTTTGCCTGGATGTTCAGTTTTGGGAGGGAGGCGAAGATATTGTCTCCGCCCCATGTGGCGGAGGCGCTCCGGGAGCGGGCGGGGGATGTGTGGGGGTTGTATTAGGGTCAACTCCCCCAGTCAGGCTCCCCCAGTCAGGCTCCCCCAGTCAGGCTCCCCCAGTCAGGCTTCGCCTGACAGCCCCCTCAAAACGAGGAGGCCAAAGATCAAGGGCCGAGAGCGACTGCCCAGAATGTCCAAAAGCCTCCCTCAATTTGAGGGAGGTGGCACGAAGTGCCGGAGGGAGTCATCAAATACCCCCTGGACTGTCCCGGTTATGGGACAATCCAGGGGGTATACTGGTTTCAATCAGAACTGAAAGGAGCCAGGACAATGCATACAGTTGAAATCACAAGGGTAAAAGGCCACGTGGAGGTGTACGATCAGGACGGGAGGTTCCTGTTCTCTGCGGATACGGAGCAGGAGGCCAGAGATGACCTGCGGGCTTGGGAGGTGGCGTAAATGCTTGCAATCGGCGCACTGGTCGCATACATCGCCATCGGCCTGACCTGGGACTATGTGATGGAGAGCAGAAAAAGAAACGCAAAAGAGACCGGGGCTGACGCATAAGTCGGCCCCGGTCGGTCTATTTGTCAATATTACACCTATCCCAAGAGCGCTTGATCGCCCGCAAACTCCTCGCCGCTGGCCTGGCTGAACTTGGCGATTAAATCCTCCACCGTGAGCCGTCGTTTCTCTTCGCCGGCGATATCCAGGACGATTCGGCCACCGTTCATCATAATGAGACGGTTGCCGTGCTGGATGGCGTTCTTCATGTTGTGGGTGACCATCATAGTGGTCAAATTGTGCTGGGCGATGAGCCGGTCGCCAATCTCCAGCACCGTTGGAGCCGTCTTGGGGTCCAGGGCCGCAGTGTGCTCGTCTAGCAGGAGCACTTTTGGCTGGGTCAGTGTGGCCATGAGCAAGGTCAGAGCCTGGCGCTGGCCGCCGGAGAGGAGGCCGACCTTGTCAGACATCCGGTTCTCCAGGCCCAGTTCCAGTGTGGAGAGGAGTTCTCTATACCGGGTCCGCTCCTTGTTGGTCACCCCCCAGCGGAGGGTACGCCGTTTGGCGCGGCGATAGGCCAGGGCCAGGTTTTCATCAATGGACATGGTGGCGGCGGTACCCATCATGGGGTCCTGGAATACCCGGCCCAGATAGGCGGCCCGCCTGTGCTCCGGCAGATGGGTCACGCCGATGCCGTCGATGGTGATACTGCCCTCGTCAGGGAAAAAGGTACCCGCCACACTGTTGAGCAGGGTGCTCTTCCCGGCCCCGTTGCCGCCAATCAAGGTGACATAATCTCCGGAAGCCAAATGGAGAGAGACGTCTTTGAGCACGTGGTTTTCAATGGGTGTGCCGATGTTAAATGTCTTGTGTAGATTTTTTATGTCAAGCATCTTTGCTACCGCCCTTCCTATGAGATCCCACTTTGGAAAACTTGTCCCGGATGAGAGGCAGCGTTAGCGCAAATATCACAGTGAGAGCGGTGAACAGCCTGAGATCTGTCGGCTCCATGCCCATCTCCAACACGAAGGCGATAATGAGCCGATAGAGCACGGCCCCCGCCGCCAGAGTAATAAGGCGGCTCCAGACGTTGCGGACGGGGAATAGAACCTCCGCAATAATCAGAGAGGCCAGACCGATGACAATGGTGCCCATCCCCATATCCACAGAGGCGAAGCCCTGATTCTGGGCCACTAAGGCCCCGGTCAGGGCCACTAGGCCGTTGGAGATCATGAGACAGAGGATTGTGGTGGTGTCCGTGTTAATCCCCTGGGCCCGGGCCATATTCCGATTGCTCCCTGTAGCTCTAACGGCGCTGCCCAGCTCTGTACCGAGGAAACAGTACAAGAGCGCGCCGGAGGCCGCCACAACCACAATGCCAAAGACGATGACAGCGTTTCGGTTGGACAGACCCATATCCTGCAGGAAGGTGAAGACTGTTCGCAGGCGTAAAAGGGACACGTTGGAAGCGCCCAGGATGCGAATGACAACAGAATAGGAACCGATCATGGTTAAAATCCCGGCCAAGATGGCGGGGATTTTAAATTTCGTGTGGAGGATTCCCGTCACCAGGCCGCCGAGACAACCTGCAAGGATGGCCAGGAAGGTAGCAAAAAAGGGATCTCCGCCCTCTGAAATGATCCGGGCGGCAGTGGCGGCACCCAATATGATAGTACCCTCCACAGACAGGTCGGGGGTGGAGAGAATACGGAACGTGAGGAAGACGCCGATGGTCATCACAGCCCAGAGGAGTCCCAGGGAAACGGATCCCTGAAAAAGCGCTAACATAAATAATCAAGTCCTTTCGCCAAAAGCGATAACCTCGTGTTTTCCCCCACCGTAGGCGGGGGAAAACACGGAAAATAACTTTTTTAATCAGAGAACTGGATATACTCCAAGAACCGTTCCGGTACGGTGATTCCCAATGCCTCTACCATGTAGCCGTTGACGGTGTAGGAGAAGTTCTCCGCCCACTGGATGGGCATGGTGGCAGGCTCTGCCTCGCCCCGTAAAATCTGCGCTGCCATGCGGCCGGACTGGAAGCCTAAATCAAAATAGTCGATGCCCAGAGTGGCGATCCCGCCGCCCATGACCATATTCGGCTCTGCGCCGAAGACGGGGGTATTCGTATCTATGCTGATCTGAGCTACTAAACTCATGGCGTTGGCGTAGGTGTTGTCTGTGGGGATGTAGATGGCGTCCACCTGGTTGGCGATAGAGGTGGTGACCTGTTGCACGTCATTAACGTTGGTCACCGTGCCGACCACAACTTCTATGCCCAAGGATTCGGCGACACCCTGGGCGATCTCCGCCTGGATGACAGAGTTTGGCTCGTTGGAGGAGAAGACGATGCCAAGGGTTCCGATCTCTGGCATAAACTCTTGGATCAAGGCGATCTGCTCCGCAATGGGGTTCATATCCGAGGCACCGGTGACATTGCCGCCGGGGGCTTCGTTTGAGTCCACCAGCCGGGCCACTTCATAATCCGTGATAGCGGTGCCTACGATGGGAATTTCCTGGGTCTCTGCGGCCACGGCCTGGGCGCTCCCCGTGGCGATGGCCAGGATCAGATCCACGTCGTTGTTGACAAACCGCTGGGCGATAGTGGACAGGGTGGGCGCATCCCCCTGGGCGTTCTGGTAGTCGAACTCCGCGGAGATCCCCTCGGATTCCAGGGCGGCCATAAAGCCCTCCCGGGCGGCGTCTAGGGCCGGGTGCTCCATCAGTTGGATGATGCCGATTTGGAATGTGCCGTCGTTCCCCGCGGGGCTACCGTTGCCGCAGGCGGTAAATCCGACGATCAGGGCTGTGATCAGCAATAAGGCGAGTAATTTCTTCATCTTTTTCATTATTCCAATGCCCCCTCAACTTGATAAATAAAGAAGATTATATCCCATGAGAAGTGTTTCCGTCAAGGAAAAGCTTTTGCACGGTAAAGGATTAGAAATTTACTGTGCAAAATTGGGAATGTATTGCCCTGAAAGACAGATGTTCTAGGTGAAAATGCAGAGAACTCTGTATTTTACTTTCTCCAGTGTTTTCTGGCCAGCGTGTAAGAACCGGTTGCACTGCGCACAAGACCGAGCCGCTGTGCTACGTCATCGTGCAGATTGCCCGAGATAATGCAAGTCTTCACAGCGGCCTCTGTAAACAGGTGATCCAATACGTGGGCGACGGAAAAAGTGTCGATCCCTTTGCCCTGGGCATGGGGCAGGATGGTTGGCCGGAGGAAAGCCGTATCGCCCTCCACGTCATAGGCGCAGTGGCCGCAAAATCCGTGGTTATCGGCATAGATAGAGAAGTCGGTGATTTTTTCAGAATCTAACGTTGTAATATATTCAATTGCGGCGACAGGAAAGAGGCCCATGGCTTGATACATAGTCTCAAAGCCTTTTACATCCCGCTCGCCGGTTCGCCGCACCGTGATCCGGCCCGTGTGGAGCTGTGATAGGGCATCCCGGACAGACGGGTCGTCTGTCTCATCCCGGAGTTCGCCTAAGAGCTTTAAATCCGCCTTAGAAAAAAGCAATCGCGCGAACATGTCGGGGCGTTTTTGGAGCGTAATGAGAAAAGATTGCTTTTTCCGCCATCGCTCCACAGAACCGTGGTCGCCGGACTGTAAGACCTCCGGTACCCGCCGCCCCTCCCAGATCTCCGGGCGGGAGTAGTGGGGGTATTCTAAGAGACCGCTCCAATGGCTCTCCTCTGTGAAGCAGGCCGTGTCGGCCAACACACCGGGAATCAGACGTGCCACGGCGTCGGCCATGGCCATGGCGGGGATCTCGCCGCCGGTGAGGACGAAGTCTCCCAGGGAGATCTCCTCATGGACTGCGGCGTCGATGAACCGCTGATCTACGCCCTCGTAGTGGCCGCAGATGAGGATTAAGCGGTCATACTCTGCCAGCCGGACGGCGTCGGATTGGGTGAATGTCTTTCCTCTAGGGGAAAAGTAGATGGTCCGGGCGGGGCCGCCCAGAGAACTTGCATGTTTCCAGCAGTCATAGAGGGGCTGGGCCTGCATGACGCAACCCGAGCCGCCGCCATAGGGGTAGTCGTCTACCTGGTTCTGCCTGTTGGTCGTAAAATCCCGAATTTGATGACAACGGACGGTGATTACCCCCTTGTCTTGGGCCCGGCCGATGATGCTGTCTCCCAGGGGGGATTCAAACATCTGAGGGAAGAGGGTGAGGATGTCAAACTCCATATCACATGCCCTCAATCAGACGCACCCGGATAAAGCCCTGGTCCAGATTCTTTTCCAGGACGAACTCCGGGCGATTTGGTACCAGAGATTCCCCGGTACCATCCGCTCTTTGGATCACATAGACCTCGCCGCCTGGGAGGGGGAGGACTTCTTTGAGGGTGCCGACGGCGGTATCTGTCTCATCAATCGCCGGCAGGCCCAAGATATCCTGGATGAAAAAGTGGCCGGGGGGTAAATCCACGTCCGCCCGGCGGATATAGACCAGTTTATTCTTCAACACCATGGCGGCGTTGATATCCGTCACGCCCTCCAGCACGGCGATCAAGCTCTGCTTGTGGATCCGGGAGGAGAGGAGCTTTACGGGTCTGCCGTCCATATACAGGATGTCAAATTCCTGTAAAAACTCTGGGGAATCCGCCCAGGGCTGGATTTTCACCTCGCCCCGGACCCCGTGGGTGTTTACGATTTTTCCGGCTTCCAGATAGTCTTTTGTCATAATCATAGTTTCTCCAAAAAACAATAAAGGACGATATGAACATCGCCCTCTATTGCTGCTAATCCACGATCTCTACAGAGATTCGCTTGCCCTGCCGCTGGGCGACGGATCTGGTCAATATGCGGATTTCCTTGACGATCCGGCCTTGGCGGCCGATGACCTTGCCCATGTCGGGCTGGGCCACCCGGATTTCGTACACGGTCTCGGTCTCCTTGGGAATCTCGGTCACGGTGACCTCATGGGGGTTGTCCACTAGATTTTGTGTGATATACAAGAGTAAATCTTTCATTTGGCTACCCCTTTCCCTAGATGGCACCGGCTTTTTTCAACAGCGCCCGCACGGTATCCGTGGGCTGTGCGCCGTTTTTGATCCACTCTTGGACCCGTTCTGCCTTGACGGTGATCTCGGCGGGGTCTGTGAGGGGGTTGTAGGTGCCGACTTCCTCAATACAGCGCCCGTCACGGGGCGTGCGGGAATCGGCCACGACGATACGGTAAAAAGGACGCTTTTTGGCACCCATTCTACGCAATCTGATCTTTACCATGTCTTTCACCTCCTGGATTTGATATCTATAGCTAATACCGAATGTATGCGGTAGTTAACTTTTGAAGGAGCAAGAGGTCGTCTTTTGCTTTCCCCGCCTGGGGCGGGGAAACACGACCAACCCTAGAATCCCAGGCCGCCGAAGAGGCCGCCTTTTTTGCCTTTTTTCATGGCACGGTTCATCTTGCCGCCGGACATCTGTTTGGCCATGGTCTGCATCATGGAGAACTGCTTGAGGAGCCGGTTGATCTCCACCACTTCTGTACCTGCGCCTCTGGCGATGCGCTTTTTCCGGCTGGCGCCCAGACAGGACGGATTTTCCCGCTCGTGGGGGGTCATGGAGAGGATAATGGCCTCGGTCTTGGTGAGGAGGCTCTCGTCGATGCTGGCACCTTGGAGGGCTTTGGCGTCCATGCCGGGGAGCATCCCCGCCAGTTCCCCCAGGCCGCCCATACCTCGCAGTTGGATCAGTTGATCGTAGTAGTCGGAGAGGGTGAACTTATTCTGCTGGAGTTTATCTGCCATCTCCATAGCTTTTTTTTCATCAAAGGCCTGTTCGGCCTTTTCGATTAACGTGAGGACGTCGCCCATGCCGAGAATTCGGGAGGCCATCCGGTCCGGGTGGAAGGGTTCGATCTGGTCTAACTTCTCCCCGGTGCCGATGAATTTGATGGGTTTTCCCGTGACGGCCTTGACGGAGAGGGCGGCACCGCCCCTGGCGTCGCCGTCGGTCTTGGTCAGGAGGATGCCGTCTAGCCCCAGGGCCTCGTCGAAGGCGGCGGCGGCGTTGACGGCGTCTTGTCCGGTCATGGCGTCTACCACCAGCATGATCTCGTCGGGGGAGACGGCTTGGCGGATGTTTTTCAGCTCCATCATCAGCTCTTCGTCGATGTGGAGCCGGCCCGCCGTGTCCAGGAACACCATATCGTTGCCGTGCTTTTTGGCGTGGGCGATAGCGGCTTTGGCGATGTCAACGGGATCGCTCTGGCCCATTTGGAATACGGGGAGATTTAACTGTGCGCCCACGGTCTCCAACTGTTTAATGGCGGCGGGGCGGTAGATATCACAGGCCACCAGAAGGGGCCGCTTGCCGTTCTGACGGAGCATGAGTCCCGCCAGTTTTGCGCAGTTCGTCGTCTTACCCGCGCCTTGGAGGCCCACCATCATCACTACCGTGGGGGACTTGGACCCCATGTTGATCTTGGCGTTCTCACTGCCCATGAGGGCGGTCAGTTCCTCGTTGACGATCTTAATGACCATCTGGGCGGGGGTCAGGCTGTCTAACACATCGGCCCCGTTGGCCCGTTCGCTGACGGTTTTGATGAAATCCTTGACGACCTTATAGCTCACATCGGCCTCTAAGAGGGCGAGGCGGACCTCCCGCATGGCCTCTTTGATATCCGCTTCCTTGAGGCGGCCCTTGCCCCGGAGCTTTTTAAACGTGGCTTCTAATTTTTCCGATAAGTTCTCAAACGCCATGGAGCACACCTGCCTTTCTAAGTCAACGTGTCAAGGGATTCATAAATTTTTTCAAATAGGGGAGCGGTCTCCTCTGTTTTTGCGCTGTTTTCAATGATCCGCAGAGAGTTCTTGATCTCCCCGGCGGTTTTGGATACTTCGCTGAATCGCTGTAAGAGACCGGTCTTTGCCTCGAACTCCAAAAGCGCCGATTCCGCCCGTTGCAGGGCGTCCCGCACCCCTTGGCGGGTGACCCCGCCCAGCCCGGCGATCTCGGCCAGGGAGAAGTCCTCGCTGTAGTAGAGCTCCATGTATTCCCGCTGTTTTTCCGTGAGGAGTTCCCCGTAAAAATCCAGCAGGAGGGTCATTTCCACTGTTCGCTTTTCCAAGTGATCAGCCTCCGTGTAAAGGGGATTGCCTTTACATCTATGGAGTATAGCGGAACTCTGATTTGTTGTCAAGGGTTTTAGGTGTAGTTTTAACGGTTATTTTTTAAATTTTAGGCGTTTAGCTAAGGCGTAGGACTAAAGTATTAATTGGATATGTATAGTCAAACCACACGCACTCAATCCACCGCTACACTCACAACGACCTCTGCGGGAATCCAGCCTGTGGTGCCCTCTGCATTCGTTGCCAATAACCAGGCGTAGACGATCTCCCGCACTTCTAGGATATCGCCTGTTTTTTGAATCAATTCGGTGGGATTGTAGTCTCTTATCAGCTTTCCGTCACGGACAAAGCACTCCGGCACATAGGTTGCGTGGCCCGAAATATCACAGGCCCACCAGTGTAAGAAGTGTGTACACGGCTCTTTCTCCGTGAGCGTGACGGTTGTCCCCTTTGGAAAGGCGGGAAATTGCCCCGCGCCGGGGTGGTTTTGTACGACTTTGACTTTCATTTCGGCCTCCTCTATATACCTTTGATAAATGTAAGCACTTTCTTTTCCTGCGCCAATGGATTGAGCGTTAAAACCTGCTCTGTGATCTTCTGGACGGCCTCCTCTGGGCAGAGTTTTTCCGCTTGATCGAACAGGTCTTTGCCCCAAAAGAGCTCCGTTGTACAGAACACCGTGGACGCCCAGCCATATGGCTCCCCCGTCTGGGAGGTCTTCTGCCAGGTGCCGCACACGGTCAGGTATAGCTTCATCTGCAGCTCCGTCAAGGCCCTGTCAAACTTGGATTTATCCTCCCGGGAGAACCCGGCCAGTCGTTTGATCTCGTCAAGGGGCAGGCTGTGGTGGGCGGAGACCGCCTCGTAAATCCGCTTGGCAAAGTGGCTGATGGTGCCGTCGGCATATGCATCCGCAAAGGAAATGCCGCCCCGTCGCACGGCCAGAAAAGATGGATACCATTCTCTGGTGATATATCCGCCTTTGGAGGAGAAAACTTTGGCATAGGCAATGCCGCTCTCCTCGTCTAGGACGCGGAGCCGCCACTCCCAGGGGTCTGTGTCCGGGTCGCCGGTGTGCCAGCGGATAGGGGCGTCTGGCGGCTCCTGGTTCCAGCTGTATGGGACCAGGGTGAATATGTCCCCATGGCTGCCCACAGCCGTGGAAAAGCCGGCTTTTAATAGTGCGGTGCGAAAGTCGTTGTAGTTTTGAATCATGGTTCATCAATCCATTTCTGCAAGAGCGCAAGTTCATTTTTGCAACAAGTATATCATATCAAACACGTCAACTATGTGTCTTGTTTGGTCGGGGGCTGAACACACTGAACATCTTCTTGTCTCTCCCCGCTATAGACGGGGAGAGACAAATTTAAATCAGTGCAGTTCATCCACTCCCTCCCGTTTCGATATTCACAGAATATTTCCCAGATTCAGGGGGAAAATAGGGGGAGTGTAGCCGAGAAATAGAAGGCAAATAGACCGAAAATAGACGGACAGTATGGAGGACATAGACCCTATGACAGAAGAAAATAGCGGCCGCAGAGTTCCGCTGGAGCAGTTGGAAAAAGTTGCCTGTAATTTGGCGGAGCGTGTGGTGCCGGATGGGTCCATCCGAGGCGTTGCCATTGGGGGGGAGATATTATCTGGCCTGCGCAGTCTCAAGGGGCATCACCGGCGGGTGGCGCGGCTGGCCGCCGAGCGCAAAACGGTCCCCGGCGAGATGGAGTGGCTCTTGGATAACTGGTATATCGCGGAGCGGGAGGGTAAGGCGGCCGCTTTGGCATTTCGGGAAGCGCCCCGGCTCCGCCGGGAGAGGGAGGGGGCCTTTCTCATGGCCCTGGCCCGTGCCTTTGTCCAGGGGGCGGAGGGGGCGGTGACCTGGGATGGGATCCGCGCCTTTTTCGGCGGGTTCCAGCAGGTGCGGGCGCTGGACGAGAGGGAGGTCAGCCTGTTGATCCCAGCCATCTGCGGGGCGCTGATTTTTCGGCTGGAGAAGTTGGCCGCCCGGATCGGCACATCCCCGGAGGAGGGGCTGTCCGAGGACGTGGGCCGGGTATTTTCTTCCCTGCGGCTCCTGGCCGCCTTGGATGCCGCGGATCTCTTAGAGGAGATCAGCCAGACGGAACAGGCGTTGCGCCACGACCCGGCGGGGGTCTATGACCAGATGGACGAGAAGACCCGTACCCGCTACCGGGAACGGGTGTCTCTCTTGGCAAAGCGCCATCAATTAGGGGAGCATCAGGTGGCGGAGCGGGTGTTGGAGTTGGCCCATGCCGGGGAAGGCCGCAGGCGCCATGTGGGGTATTATCTGTTTGTCCGGCCCCTGGGTGAGGCGGGGAAACAGCGCCGAGGGGGGCTGTATATCGGCGGGATTTTGCTGTCGAGTTTGTTTTTCTCCCTCCTGGCGGCGGTTCTGTTAGAGAGCGTGTTGGTGGCCATTTTATTGGTGCTGCCTATTTCGGAAATTATTAAAAATTTGGTGGATTTTTTCGTCATCAAGTTCGTGCCGCCGGCCCATGTGCCCCGGCTGAAGTTGGAGGAGGGGGTGCCCCAGGCGGGGCGGGCCCTCTGTGTTATCTCGGCGCTTTTGGACAGTGAGAAAAGCGGCAAGGCCCTGGCGGATCAGTTGGAGGAGTATTATTTGGCCAACCGGGACTGCGGGAAGCATCTGATCTTTGGTCTGTTGGTGGATTTTCCGGAGTCGGAGCACCCCGTGCTCACCGGGGCCAAGGACTGGATCAGCAGCACTTGGGCGGCTTTGGCGGGGCTGAACAAGAAATACGGCGAACACTTTCTCCTCTTTACCAGAGAGCGGACGTTTAATGAAAAGAGCGGCCGGTATATGGGGTGGGAGCGAAAACGGGGGGCCATCTTGGAGTTGACCCGGCTCCTCACGGGGAAGCAAAATGGGATTTCGGTGCGGGCGGGGTCAAAGCTCTTGTTGGAGGGGGTGCGTTATGTGATCGCCTTGGACAGCGATACCCGGCTCAACGTGGGGGCCGCCCGGGAGATGATCGGGGCTATGCTCCACCCCTTAAATACCCCGGTCATCGATGGGGCGCGGGGTGTGGTGACAGAGGGGACGGGTCTCATGCAGCCCCGGATCGGCGTGGATTTGACGGCGGCCAGCCGGTCGGATTTTACCCGGATCTTTGCGGGGCAGGGGGGGATTGACCCCTACGGTTCCGCCGCTTCGGACGTGTATCAGGATCTCTTCTCCGAGGGGTCGTTTACGGGGAAGGGGATTTTTGATGTGGCGGCGTTTTCCGCCTGTCTGGATCAGGCGTTTCCGGAGAATACCGTCCTGTCCCACGACCTGTTGGAAGGGGGGTATCTCCGGGCCGCCTATCTGGGGGATGTGGAGTTGACCGACGGGTACCCCTATAAAGTGTTGAGCTATTTTGCCCGTCTCCACCGCTGGACCCGGGGGGATTGGCAGAGCGGGCCCTGGCTCTTTTCCCGGGTGCCTACGGCGGACGGAGGGCGGGTAGAAAATCCCTTGAGTCGGGTGGGGCGCTGGAAGATATTTGACAATCTGCGGCGGAGCATGGTGCCCGTGTTTACTATGTCGGCCCTCTTGGCCGCCATGTTGATCTCTCTGGAGAGCTTGTTTTGGGCGGGGGTTGTGGCGGTGCTGTCGCCGTTGTCGGCGCTTTTGATCTCCTCGGCGGAGTTGATTTTTCGGCGGGATCCGGGGACCCGGGCCAGGTATCACTCCACCATTATATCCGGGTTTGCCGGGGGATTTTTGGAGACTTTGAGCCAGTTGATTCTCCTGCCCTATCACGCCTATATCTCCCTGAGCGGGGCGCTTACCGCCCTGGGGCGGATGTTGATCACCCGGCGGAATATGCTGTCCTGGGTGACGGCGGCCCACGTGGAACAGAGTCTGGGGAGCGGGCTGATCCGCCACTATTACAAAATGCTGCCCGCTGTGATTATCGCCCTGGCGGTGATTCTGCTGTCGGGGACGGTGCCTAAGATCGGGGTGGGGGTGGTGTGGTTGTTCTCGCCCCTCTACGCCCTGTCCATCAGCCGGGAGCGGCGGGAGCCGAAACGGGTCACCGATGCCCAGCGGGGGTATCTGCAGGCCTGCGCCCAAGAGATCTGGCAGTATTTTGAGGACTTTTTATCGCCGCAAGACCACTTTTTGCCCCCGGACAACTGGCAGGAGCAGCCCGCCGTGGGCATCGCCCACAGGACAAGTCCCACCAATATTGGGCTGGGGCTCTTGTCCGCCCTGTCCGCCATGGATTTGGGGCTCTGCCCCAAGCACCGGGCCCTGGGGTATATTGAGAACATGTTGGCCACTATGGAGCGGATGGAGAAGTGGAACGGCCATCTGTACAACTGGTACGACACCCGCACCCTGCGGCCTCTGCGGCCCGTGTACGTCTCCACGGTGGACAGCGGGAACCTGTCGGGGTGTCTCCTGGTCTTGCGGGAGGGGCTCTACGAGATGGGCCAGCGGGAGTTGGGCATCCGGGCGGACAAGCTCTTTTCTGACATGAGCTTTACGGAGCTGTACGATAGCCGGCGTAAACTTTTTTATATCGGCTGGGACTTGGATCGGGGGGAACCCACAGAGGGGTGGTATGATCTCCTGGCCTCCGAGGCCCGGCAGGCCAGCTATATCGCCATCGCCAGGGGAGATGTGGAGCCCCGGCACTGGCGGCGGCTGGGCCGGTCTCTGGTGAGCCAGGACAACTACAGCGGTATGGCGTCGTGGACGGGTTCTATGTTTGAGTATCTCATGCCGAATTTGATTATGCCCTGTTATCAGAACAGTCTGCTCTATGAGAGTTTGAAATTTTGTGTCTATATCCAAAAAAGGCGGCACAGCCCTTGGGGGGTGTCGGAGAGCGCCTTTTACGCGTTTGATCCGGCGTTAAATTACAGCTATAAGGCCCACGGGGTCCAGCGGCTGGCGTTGAAACGGGGGATGAATAAGGAGATCGTCATCTCCCCCTACTCCAGCTTTTTGGCCTTGCCCATGGATATCAGAGGCGCTATTTTAAATCTCCGGCGGCTGGA
>Ga0123355_10011393_pt1 | contig 13702 bp, 10 predicted proteins | sample TergutEmb28metaG_3_FD_89872 | JGI IMG/M metagenome (GOLD analysis project Ga0123355, IMG submission 89872) | Embiratermes neotenicus P1 segment gut microbial communities from Petit-Saut dam, French Guiana - Emb289 P1 | ecosystem: Host-associated > Arthropoda: Insects > Digestive system > Gut ...
GCGTATAATATTAGAACGGATCTCCAGGAGGTGGGATGTGTGTGTGTATGGACTGGATTGGGCTGGCCCAGTATAGAGACAGGTGGTGGACGCTTGTGAGTGCGGTAATGAACCTTCGGGTTCCGTGAAATGCGGGGAGTTTCTTGACTAGCTGCAGACCAGTTAGCATCTCAAGGACTCTGCACCATGGAGTAAGTAAGTAACATGTTTATAGGTGTGCATGTTATTGTCATCCTAATAACATGCCAACCAAACTCCCAGATTTTTATGAAACTTGACAAAGAAAGTCATGTCATCAGGGCCACCATACCCTGACACTTTTTCAGATTCTACTACTGCTGCTACTACTAGCATGATGGCTACATCAACTTCTGAGATGGAAGCAGTAATAGGACCACTGAGCCATTTAATGTAGAGTCCGGAAATGTGTGATGATTAAACTTATCACCTGAGTATAGGGATTTTAAATCTTCTGATCCTATGGGGTTGGCACCCATATGTTAATCTTGGGTCAAAGTTTACTGTCTGGGAATAGAAGATTTTAAATGCCACAGCACTGCAAGGTTGCTGGCCAGATTGTACCTCAAAAACAGTAATGCATCACTACTGAAAAAATGTAACACCTAGCCAACTGGGTCATGTACATATGTTGTTACAATAGTGTAATGTACAATAAAGTTCAAGGAAAGCAAGCGCATCAGTTCTTTCTGTAATGTCTTGTTTACTCTGTTTAAAGTTTTTTTTTTTAACTGTATGACTCCAAGGCTTTAAATGTGTCATGGAAAAGAGGGAAATTTCAATGTTATGTCGGTGAAAATGTGTGTCACTTTCACTTCTGCAATCCTTTTTTGGGGTTTTGTGGCTTCTCTTGAAATTTCATTCACTCTGTAGCCATGTAGTGACACTTTTCCACTTACACTGTGTTCTCCAGTGTGGGATATACTGAAGCCAGAAGCAGCTACAGTAAAGTTCTTGCACACTTAGAATATGGTAACACACGGTTAGGCTCATAAGTTGCTCGTTTATTCATTTATTATTTACTAATATTATTCCAAAATCCATATACAGGAGTTCATCCAATGGATATAGGAAAAGTAAAAAAATAAGTAATTTGGCTCTATGTAACAGAGAGCCTAATAATTTAATTTAATAATGCTCATATGCACAGCTCATTTTCTGTTGGGTGAGAGGAGTACTAGGATTCGGTATTTACTGGTAAGAATCTCTAGTGCTTTTTCAACCCCCTCATTGCACACTGGTTGTACAAAGTGCATACATAATGCTAGAAACACTATCTAGTGAAGAGAGACTGTACATGTTTCTAAATCCATTAAGTTCATATATGCCCTGTTGCTTATCAAATATCAATGTGCAGTAACTTGTCAGGCATTGTATCCCAACTTTCACAACAAATACTGAACCTTTAAGTTTACACATGCAAACATACTATGCAGCAATATGCAGTAACTATGGGTACACAAAGAGTCGCTAAAACGGCATGTCAACTACCTGACTGACTGAGCAATTAGCCAGGCAACAGGCCAGCTGGTGTCATTGGGATTTTTCATTGATATAAAATCCTTCCGATCACACTATGACCCTGGAGTCGACTCAGCCTCTTACAGAAATGAGTACCAGGAGCATTTCCTGGGGATAAAGGTGGCCGGTGCATAAGGCTGACAACCTTACCACCATCCTGTGCCGTTGTCATGAAATCTGAGAACCTTAACTTCCTGGAACCCTCTGGGCCACTCCAGGCCTGTAACGGGACTGCTTTACTGCATTTACCTAACTACAGGAACAACTAACCAACCCTTATTCAAACTGTATAATTAAACAAACTACCTATGTAATTAACCAATCAACAGATAATTAACACACTGCTAGAGTACCCAAATGTGCCAGCACTCACCTCTTGCACAAACATGGAAGTAGCCTCACTGAGAACTTTCAGCATAGGAGTAGCATGTGCATAGAAGAGGGACATGCGGTTAGCTAGCTCATTGGTCACTTCTCTTGTGTCAAGGTGTTCAAACCCATTGTGGTTAGACATGCGTTGCCTTGTGATGGTACGCCGATAGTAGCTGAAGTCATTCTGAATAGCCGGTGTCTTCATCTACACAACAACATGATTCATCTCTCAAACCAATGTAGAGATTAGCATTCCTTCATATGCAGGAAGTCCTTGGTTTTAATTTCAAAATTAAAGGATAAACCAACAAATTCACTGTAGTACAACATAAAGCTTTCACAATTAAATACTAGGACTCTGGTCCTAGTGTTTAATTGTAAAAACACTATATATTAGTACAGTGCATTTGTTGGCATATCCTTGAATTTTACCAATTAATGCAATGATATCAATACCATAAAAAATCCTGGGTTTTAATTGCAGATAATGGATTGGTTATTCTGGTTGAGAAATTCCGTAGTTGAAACGGGGGCTTGAAACATCAAGACTTGAGTTCTTAGCTTGGAACAAATGGCAGTACACACTGAGTATATCCTGACAACTTACTACATGTCCATTATTTTTTATAGCTCATTTCACTTATGTCATCATATCAAGTCAGAGTGCTTTCATCATACACCAATTTCATGATCCTCTCAGTTTTACCCAAAATTTTATGATCTGTAGAAAGAAACTGCTAAGAATATATTCCATGTGAACTCCAACAGTACCCCAGATTGAGATACTGTCAACACTAAAACTTCCACATAAAATATTTTTTTATTAATTATGATGTCAGAGTTCACCAACACTTACCTTGTATTCATCAAATTTGAGTACAAATTCAAGAATCTCAGCAAACTGTTTGACCAAGGCCTGTTGTGTTTCAAGATGCTGGGTAGGTGTCATTGGTCCAGAGCATAGCTGGAACAGAATTTTGGGGACCACCACTTCTGCAAACACATGTAGAGATCATGTAAGTAAAACATCAGGCCAAAACAAATTCAACATTACACACCAGAAGTGCACACTACTGTAAAATTTCCAAATTTTCCTTTGGCATCAGCAAAGTTTAAGATTACTCCCACTGTCCTAGATTAGAGAAACAGTATCTGTTGGTGCGGGCCCTTCTGTCTCAATTTTGTTACACTGTAAGGATGTACAATGTGAGATTTTAGGCTTTTGCCATGGTGTAGCTGATGTTTTCTGGGATGTTGCACAGCATGCATTGGTAGTTTGTTACCAGTGTTTCACGATGGTGTGTCAGTCCCATTCTGTGATGCTGCACAACGTACACTGGTAGTTTGTTACCGGCATTTCAAGATGGTGTGTCAGTCCCATTCTGTGATGTTGCAGAGCATACATTGGTAGTTTGTTACCAGTGTTTCATGATGGTGTGTCAGTCGCATTCTGTGATGTTGCACAGCATACACTGGTAGTTTGTTACCCAGTGTTTCAAAATGTGTATGGTCCCATCTTAAAGGGTCAAGATAATCTGCTTGTTTCTCAATTTTACATTCCTACACAAAATCACTGTAACTTTCTCACAGTTTTAGTGGCTCTACGTCCTGTTTATATCCCTCTTACCTTACATATCTCACAATTCACCTACATAACCTCTGTTATGCATTACCTTTGTATTCAGTGATAATATGAGGGTTGCTCAGAAAGTAATGCCCCACATTTTTTTCTCATTCCAGAATAAAGATAGCAATGTGAATATTGAGAGGTAGCAACACTGATGTTTATTGCACACTTGTGTAAGTACACGGTCGTCCGACAGATAGCGCTGCTGTAGTAGTCTGTGAAAATGGTGTTTGTGTCTGACACTCATTACAAACAATGAGCTGTAATTGAATTCTTAGTAGTGGAGAAAGAAAGTGTAGGGAACATTCACAGACAGTTGTGTGCTGTGTATGGAAGTTGTGCAGTAAATAAGAGCACCGTTGGACACTGGGTTCAGAGAGTTAAGGCTTCAGGAAGTGGAGAAATGGAGCTGCATGATCGACCGTGGTCTGGGCATCCTGCCACAGCCACCAGCCCAGACATGTTGCAGTGCACTGAAGGCATTATTCATGGGGATCAGCCCATCACAAGTCGGCTATTGGCCGTACAGCATTCAGTCAGCAATTGAAGTGCAATGGCAATTATTGACGCTTTGGGATATTCGAAGGTATGCGCAAGATGGGTTCCTTGAAGTGTCACAACTGAGCATAGACGTCAAAGGAAAGCCATCTGTTCTGAATTGTTGGAGCATTTTGATGCTGAGGGGGAGGCTTTTTTGTCATGGATCGTCACAGGTGACAAAACCTGGGCTCACCATTATAAGCCAGACAAAAAGGCAGTCCATGGAGTGGCATCATACGCAACCACCAAGAAAAAAGAAGTTCAAGACAACTCCTTCTGCCAGAAAGGATATGATCACCATCTTTTGGGACATTAATGGAATGATTCTGGTGGATGTGATGGCCAGAGGTGAGACAATCAATTCAGACTCATACATCAAAACCCTCCAAAAACTGAAACAGCGTTACTGGCGAGTGCGGCCTAACAGGAATCCAGGAGACATGTTGATTCAGCATGACAATGCCCACCCTCACTCAAGTCTACAAACCCAGGAGGCAATTGCCAAATTTGGTTGGACTGTGCTCCCCCATCCCTCCTACAGTCCTGATCTGGCACCATCAGATTTTCATCTTTTTGGGCCACTGGAGGATGCACTGCGTGGGACAAGGTTTGAAGATGACGAGAGCGTGATTCGTGCAGTGAGGACATGGCTATGTGAACAGGAAACGAGCTGGTACATGCATGCCCTTGTTTCATGCTGGTGTAAGGTCGTAGATGTAGATGGAGATTAAGTGGAAAAATAACGTGTAAAGGAAACATCGAGTTACACTATGCGTGAATTTCATACATTCTGAATAAATAGTTTGCGAGAAAAAAAATGTGGGGCATTACTTTCTGAGCAACCTTCGTACAATGAATACAAAGACATAACAGAAGTTACTTTTACTAACATTCCAACACTATTGTGTCTTGTGATTGACATTTTTATTGCCTGGGTTTCAGGGCTTACGCAAAGAGACAACTATAGAGACTTTTAATACACATGATTACACTGGTCATTTAAAGTAATGAAAAGTTCTAAAGATTTCCATGTTGTGGGACTAACTGCGATACACAATTAAGCAAACAGTCAAAATCTTTAATGTTGTAGCCATGATTATGACACTATTTGTGGTACTACAGGTAGTGATATGTGCTTCTTATTAAGTTACAATTAGTCAGTGTTAAAGACAGCTGGCCATTGTATGATTGGTATTTTTCCAATACTAAATACTGTAAAGTAACATTCTTTTAAACAATCTGGGATTATACACTGGCTCAAGAGATTCTTTACAGAAATCTATGTGCCATTCCCCACATAGCAGGTCCAGTGAGATCTTACCCAGCTCTGTGGAAAATTCGTAAAATCGCTTCAGTCTAGAGACTAGTGGCATCACAGCCTGCCATGCTTTCTGCTGAAACTCCTCTGTTGGAGTGGAGATTGCCTGAAAAAAGTGATTTCATGGCTATTTAATGATGATGTATCACCTCTGGCATTTGTGAATATGTACATCAAGAGAGGACAGGACATCTGTGATGAAGTGTTAACAGCCTGAGGTATTATTCCAACATGTACAAGAAACAAGGAGTCAAGATTCTCTGATCAAAACTCACACCTCTTATCGCCCATATACAATAAAAGGCAAGTACATTGCCAATGACACAGCCTGGTCAGATTCCAGTCTCACTTCAAGGATATCTGCATATCTGCAAATATCAACTTTTACTTCTCATTTAATTAAGTCTAGAATTTGTGAGAACTTTTGAAGCATGTTTCTCTGCTTTCTATTGGTATGATGAGTTTTCTGGTTCTTAAAGTTTAGTATTTTGTTTTTATGTAATTCTGTACCTCTCCTACAATATGGCTGCTCAAAAGTGAATTCCTTCACTCTTACTATGTGTGTCAGGAAGGTAAAAGGAAAGATTAGGCAGAGAAGGTACAGCAGAACTCCACTTACCCAGATGATGTTTATACAGATCACCAATTATCTGGGTTGGCTTGGGCCTTCGGGTAAATTTGTCAAGCATTCTACATAACTAACTTTCCTTGAAATTGCCGGTTATCAGATCAAGTACAGTACAGTGTTATGGCTTATAAAACTTCAAACCAGGCGTGGTTGTAAGGTTCGGACACAAGTACATACTGTAAACAGTAACAGCTGAAGTTCAAACTGCTAATGTAGCCTTTTTTCAAAGAAAAATCTAATTGTGCAGATTTTCTGCACATCGGGGTGGCTCACCATCCCAATCAATCCGGATAAGTGGAGTTCTACTGTAGCTGGTACCTTAATTCCTTGTGTGACTCATTTATAAGTTCTTTACAGTGAATTTCATTTGAGAAATTTGGATGTAGTTCAACCTTCTAAATTCACCACCTGCTGAAAATAGATACATGTTTGTGTTTCACACCAGAGTCCAGAAGAACATGTTTGGACAACTCTGATGATTTCTTTAACTGACAGTTCAAGCAACAGCCTGGGCTTCCAGCTTTGTTCGATTTGATTAAACAGGAAGATACCTGAATGTCATACAGCAGAGGCTGCAACAGGCATGTACAATATTTCACTCCACACTGGATGTATATCCCTTTCACAGCTTGTATGCTCAGTTATTTGGATCAGGACTTTTATTTCTCACATCACAACATGCAGATATTTGAATCTGTACTTTGTAGCATGCAGGTGTATGTCTTCATTAGCAACTGTTCCATAATACTTCTGCTACAAGAATACACAACAAGCTGAAGAATGAGGAGTACATGAGAAAAAGAATAAAAATATGATGAAAGCAAGCAGACGAAGAGGGGAAGAAAATTAAGAATATGTCCTCTCCACATCTGTAGCAGTCAGAAAACCACCTCTCCTAAAACTCTACTTACTCCAGACTATTTGGATACAGAAGGCCTAAAAGAGACATCCATCCCATTAAAATGTGACAAGTACTCACTTCTCGGATCTCTTTTCCTGCTCCCTTGTAACACTGGATCTCCTCTAAAATTGGCTCCGAGTTCCTCAGCACACGCTGCACTTCCTCAAATGTTTCCTGTTCTCCATCTGTTGGCTGGGCATCTAATGACATTAACACAACCATGCTTTTTTACTAATGCTGTTTACAAATTCTGGGTTTATTTTAATACTTTTCATAAACATTCATGAATAAAATATGCCAACATATTAGTTACTTTGCTTCTATTTCAAGATCCTGAGTCAACATATAGCATATATTACAATGAATAAGAAATGGAATATCTGATATGGAACAGGTGTTGACAATGCCTATTTTAAGATCCTATACTGGCATTTCTTTCAAGACACTGAGGAAACCATGCAACCTCACTCATTCTCCTCTGTGAGATTCAAACCACAAACCTCCTGAATGCATGTGGCTAGACCTATGACAGTGTTAATTGGCCATGGAGCTGGAGGGTGAATTTAAAGGTTCAGATTCCCATTAAATGTTTGGTACAGTATAAAGAATCTTATTTTCTTGTACAACAAAAATTTTGACAAGATTTAATGACAGAAGGATCAAACATATATTACAGTAAAATAGTTGAACTAGGACTAAACAAAACCCAGTAATGTTTCATTATGTCATTTTTTAAAATAGTTCAACACCCAAACTTTACAGACATAGCCCTTCAGTAGCAATGAGATCTACATCAAAATGAGGATGATGGTGTGGTAGTAACATGCCCGACTAGTATTGTGAATCTCGGACATGTTCACAGTCATTTTGATGTATCTCAGAACAGTAGCATGAAATACACCACGAATTTCCCCTTCCTAATTCTCTATACTTACCATTCATGACTGTCTTCCCATCTCATTGGGTGCTGTAGAACCTATTCAGTTGAAAGACTGTAATTTAATCTAATGTCCAAGGCTTGGCAAATTACAGATGCCTGAACTGTGCAAAATTTTATGATCTGGCAAGTAAAAATTGACAACAGTCATTTATATTAATTTTTTTTTGGTTCCATGATTTTATTTTTTATGTTGTTAATGTGCAAGCAGCACTTTTCCAGCAATTTTATATTGCATTAACAGTACAGCAGCCAGGTCAAGAAAAGTGTAAGTAGTTAATAAATTAGTAGTTGAAGGTTCAAGTCTTCTAGTATGTGATGCTATGTCTTTGGGTCAGCAGTAACCCATTTTCACTATGGCTTCTATCAATCAAACATGAAAGCATGGCATCACAAAAAAAGAAGTGTATATTTTGACTTATTATGATATTCACTCATAAATATTACTTTAATTGCAGAAGTATGAGTACTTCAAAGTATTGGCAAATGAATAATGTCAAACAGTTAAATAAGTGTGTCCCTTGTTTTATGTTAATGTGTCTTAATAGTGTGGAACAGATTCACTGGAATATATCAGTTTCTTTGTGACAGATTGTGCCAGCAAGGTTTTAATTATCGTATACAATAAACAACAATGTTCAGTCAAACACAACAATCATACAGTATGTTATTTATTGTTTCGATTCCCTTGGAATCATCATAAGGCCCTCTCTGAAAAAATACAGATCCATTACATAAAACTATTAAAACATGTTATGGGATCCCAAACGTTCACAACAAACTTATGTTCACAATACATATGTCTTTGTTTTCTTACTATTCAATCTGGATATCTGTTTTTAGACTTTAAAAAACATTAAAACCTTATTATGTGTATGTGTTATGCTTTTTGTGAGTTTGCGTATATAAAATGTTACTAATTACAGTTATTAAAACTATTATAACTCTGCAGCATTATCGCATTCGGTATGTGCTGTCATCCTTGTGCTTCGGTATTGCTCTTGGTGAAGTGTTTACCGTGTTTGGTGGTGTGGATTGTACTGTTGACGTTGGAACTTTGACTGTATAATGTATTCTGCACAGTTTTTATATAGTCAAAGTTCCAACATCTACAGTACAATCCACACCACCAAACACGGTAAACACTTCACCAAGAGCAATACCGAAGCACAAGGATGACAGCACACACCTAACGCAATAATGCTGCAGAGTTATAATAGTTTTAATAATCGTAATTAGTAACATTTTATACACGCAAACCCACAAAAAGCATAACACATACACATAATAAGGTTTTAATGTTTTTTAAAGTCTAAAAACAGATATCCAGATCGAATAGGAAGAAAACAAAGACATGTATTGTGAACATAAGTTTGTTGTGAATGTTTGGGATCCCATAACATGTTTTAATAGTTCTATGTAATGGATCTGTATTTTTTTCAGAGAGGGCCTGATGATGATTCCAAGGGAATCGAAACATGTCGCCCAAGGTCAATAAATAATATACTATATGACTGTTGTGTTTGGCTGAACACTGTTATATATGGTATATGCATCGAACACTTCGGGATGGAAAACATAAAATTTTAATTATCGTTTTATACCACAGATTCCATCACAGCTACAGCCCATAGCAGATATTCTTGCAGTAATCCTGGAATTTACACTTTGCAAAAGTGGGTCAAAGCTAATTTGCTCTCCTTGAATATGGCAAAACTTATTTCATTCTATTTACTAATAAAAATACATGTACTTCTGACATACAAATAATGCATGAAGAAAAATTTGTACAGCTACTGAAACATAATTTTTTGGGCTAACTATTAATAATACTCTTTCTTGGAAAACATCATTGAATGTATTAAGCCTCAACAAAGCTCAGCTTGTTATGCTATGTGGTCAGACAAACCATATGTATCACTAAATACTCTGAAAATGATTTACTATTCCTACTTCCACTCCGTAATGACCTGTGGTTTATTGTTCTGGGGGCACTCCTAAGACAGTATAAAGATTTTCAGGTTGCAAAAGAAGATTATTAGAATCTTGATGGGTTGTAGAAGTAGTGACTTGTAGAATACTGTTTTTTTAATTTGTAAATCCTACCACTCCCTTCCTGATTTATTCTTTCTCTTCTTTTGTTTATGATAACAAACAGGAATCAATTACTGATCAATTCTGAGATATATCACATTGACACTAGGCAACATGCTAATTTTCACAAACCTTTTGTGAATTTGACTAAATGCCAGAAAGGAGTGTACTGTTTGGGTGTTTAATATGCTTCTTTCTTATATTAAAATTAGAGTGTGGTAATCCCAAGAAATTTAAATTGATTCTATAGAAATTTTTATATGACAAATCCTATTATTCTTTGGATGAATATTTTGAACTTCAAAAAAATTAAATTTATTTATATATGATCTAAATTAGTATTTGAAAGTCTGGCACGTAAAACAGATGTACATTTGTGTTTCTTTTATCTTTAACTACTAAACTGTATTTTAGATCTTGTTGTGTCTATAACATAATTACATGAATCTTTATCTGTTATGCAGCGATGTAGTAAATTATTTTTTGTCCAGTAAGTACTGTATCCCTTTATTTGGTGTTTTATGTTATTATTTGTTATATTAAAATAATTCATATGTTAAATCCTCAAATATCGTACTAGGCCTAGCGACTAAAATTGTTGTACACTTTTTATACTGACTTCACTTCTTGACTTCTTAAGCAAATATGCCTATTTCCATATCCACATGGATTCTGTAATCCTTTAAGGATCCACGGAATGAAAATAAATGATATGAAGTTCAAATTGAGGTTAAGTACTGTCGTTAAAACAAGGATCTTTTCGTGTTCACTTTCCGCGACAATAATCTACACTGTCCACTCACTTTCAAAGTCCAGAAAAACATCGTACTTCTGAGGTGAGCAGCAATTGGAATCATCACGAGCCAGAAGGCTCAACAACTTGCCCATGGTCTGCTCACTGGCCTACAGTTCCGTCATCTTCCTGTCTGCAAATAATTTTACAAATGCACACATTTTAGTCCTTATATTTCCAAGCTGTTTCAATTAAAGGTATAATCGTACAAATTTTTCCATTATTTTTTACGAAGAAATGCAAGATTGCGGTTGAATAATTCACTCCACACACACGTACAAGTTTCTGTCGTTGATAAGATAACACGCCCACAGACTTCCCTTAGTCTGTCAGATTCATGCTTTCTGAACGTTCATAGCACTGAACCTTACATAGGACGCATCACGTCGTACGTCAATCGCGCTTACAACATAAATTTAGTCATAAAAATATATTCAACATTCGTGAAGAAAACAGTTTGTCCACCTCGATCCACAGCGGCCCAACACTACCATTTCGTCTGCTCCTGCTGCGTCTTGCATTGCGCTTGTCGCGACTTTTTTCGTGTTCCCGTTGACTATACTGTTGCCATCTATGGAGAGAATGGCGGACAGTTCGATTGCTAGCGTGAAAGGCGCCAAAAATTGTTTAGTGGTTAACAGGTATCTGTACGTTCCTTTTTGTGGAAATTATATCTGAGAACAAGAACGTGATTGATACAGTAAAAAGTACTATTTGCAGTTTAAGTGTCGTAATACAAACGTACAATAACGGTTTGTGTTTTGCAATTACACAACAAACCTAAAAAAATCTGCCAGGAACCAAACAATAACCTCTTTCAGTGCAAGTTGTTGTGACTACCGATGAAGTTGTGGGTAGCAAATGGACCACTGCCATTATCATTCACTCTTTTCACCAGTCTTACATGTGAGCTTATGTGCTGCGCAGGATGAGAATGATTAACGTATTCTGTCTGCCACAAATAACCTACATGCTGCTTACTGGAATTTCAAGGTAAGAAGTATTCATTCATTCACTCGCTCTCTCATTCATTCATTCATGGACTGATCGGTGAATTGAAGAGGTCGTTGCTACTCGACCCTTGCATTCCCTTATGTAATTGACCCTGTAGCAGAAGTGCAGTACTGTGCAAAAGAGCAGCAGTGGTCAACTCATATACTAATGATGGCTGCTGAAGTGGTCATCCAAGTGACTCACACAACAGGGCATATAATAATTTTCTGTTAACTTTACCATGCATGTTCTGTCACTTGATAAATACACAGCATGAAAGCCGGTAAAATTTCACCGCCTTTATTTGACTGATAGTAATTCTGGAAACTCATTCAGTGTGCACCCTCTTATTCTAGAAACCTCAACGACTTTGTGTTGTTCTATAAGAATTATCATCGCAAAATAGCATAATTCCGTCCACGAACGACGTTGTTAGCCAAATTAATCAGGTGACCGTGGTATTTCGCATTATTGGGCAGTCAGTCAATTTCTTCCACCGCCGAGCAGTCACAGAAGCAACATTTAATTGAACTCAATTATCAACAACTGACTACCACCACCACCCTAGTCTCACTGGAGCCGGTAAAAACAAGAAAGAAAATCTCGTAATTTTGGGAACGAAATTATTATTGGCCAGTAACTGCTGATGTTTGGCCACCGTTCCTCCCTGAATATCTGTAGTAAGAGACCTAATTACGTACACTGAAATTTGTAGGGAATATCTTCACAGAGCACAGCATGCAATTAGGGCCTGCTTAAAGTTTTTGCTGCAGGAGGCGAAGCTTAGGCTCATCGCCCTTCGCTTAGGATCAAACACATGTCCTCACGTTTACAAAGGGTGTACTTTATTGCTGCTTTCCGTCTTTTTTCCCCACAAATTTTGACGCCCTAGGTGACCGCCTACTTCCCCTAATTTTTTTAGCCGCCCCTATTTGCAACAGCATAAAACTCGACTGCTTTGTTTAAAAAAAAGATAGAGGGGAAGACAAAGACAAATTTGTAACTGTTGACAAAACAAATGAGATACGTATCTCATCTTCTGCTAAGAAATACAGAAACACAAGACGATTGATATCGTTATACTTGTAAATAATTAATAAACAACACGGTATTACTTAAGCTGCTCCAGGATATTCCCTGATATTGTGGGACTTAAAAATTTTATTAGTCTGTTCGCAAAAGTCCGTCACTGGATCATGTATTTGAACAGATCAATGTGATTCAGATCTTTGCATCATATTTCCCCAAAATCCATTTTCATATTAGCTTGCAACTAATTTCTAGATCTTCCAAATTGCCTCGTCTCCCTGAAATTTATCTCATGTCTGTTTTACGTCCTCAGTTTATTTTATTTTTTTTTTATTTTTCTCATTTAGTTGCCATAACAATGCTAGGTTAAAATACCAATCATGAAGCTTGTTGTTGTGTACGTTTTTCCGGTGTCTGTTACTTAATCTTAGGTCCAATAACGAATTTCGTCTTAACATTTTTAACATTTTTTCTCAAACATCCTTAGTCCCTGTCCTCAAGCCTGACCTGGCTTAGGCGGCTAGTCGCCGGGCCGTCACCGCGGAGGCCCGGAATCGAATCCAGGCCAGTTCGTATGGGATTTGTGGTGGACAAAATGGCACTGGGATGAGTCTCCAAGTCCTTATTTTCTCTCGTGTCAAAGTCATTCTACCAATGTTCAATATGTATTCCTTCATTCCTTCGTCTGTTACCGGCGCTACATGATCTTCGTAACTGATAGCCTTTTCAAACAACACACGCTTCAACACACTGTCTTTTTCCCATCGTTACAGACCAAGTTTATATCAAATTGAAACTAGTGAGAAGGTAATTTTACGCCTAGTTTGTATCACTTCTTCATAGGCGAACTTCTTCAGCCACACAGAACAATATATAGCAGCCGCAACAGCAGTAGTAGAAAGCAGTAGTAGTAGTAGTAGTAGTAGTAGTA
>Ga0123355_10011394_pt1 | contig 13701 bp, 10 predicted proteins | sample TergutEmb28metaG_3_FD_89872 | JGI IMG/M metagenome (GOLD analysis project Ga0123355, IMG submission 89872) | Embiratermes neotenicus P1 segment gut microbial communities from Petit-Saut dam, French Guiana - Emb289 P1 | ecosystem: Host-associated > Arthropoda: Insects > Digestive system > Gut ...
AAAATTGAAAATACTTCACCAGTAAGTATAAAAGAAAACAAACAGAGAAGTTGTCATATATACATTGAACAAAAAATCATAATTTTAATCAATACAAATGAAGTATAGCTTGTCAATGAAAGTTTAATTGGTAATACAGTACCTTATAAGAAGGAGATCCCAATTCATAAAAACAGAAAAATTAAATCTATATTTATGTTTTAGAAGTCTTAGATTTCACGTGTTTACCCTCAGATTAGCCTGATGGTGATGATTCAATGTCAAAACATGTTGCTGAAGTGACTGACAGGTTATTTTTATAATAATGAAATTGTGTTGGCAGGGGCAAAGTTTTTTAAGTTATAATAAACACAACAGAATACCAGACATCAAAATCATACAGTGTTGAAAACTGCACTCTTCTGGACAATAACCCAGAAGAGCGCAGTTCAGCTATAATAATTCTTCCATTGATAAGAGAACCTGTAGTGTGTGAACCTGCAGACAAGGAGTGTTTGCTGCATTTTGAAATTACCTTTTGCAGCTTGTGCCATAAGTAAAGATAAACACGTGCCTTATTTTTTTAATCTACCATTCAGCACACTGGGTGTGATTTTAATGCATAGTAAAACCAAGTGAAAACATATGGGAATTTGGGTATTTCTAAACTTTCATACCTGGTTTTTGATGATATGTTATTTTGGAATTTTTCGGCATTATTGTAGAATTTTGTTCTGTTTTGTGTGCCTCAAATTTTGTTCCTCCTCTCCAGGAAGTTAAAATTGATTTATCATTCTTCTCAGATGTCGTGTAGTACAAAAGCAAAATGTAAAAGTGAAATAAAAATATAGTTTTCATAATAGTTTGTGGAACTTTGTCAAGGTGGAAGAAGCAGTTTACTCTAAAACATTGCTAACAACTTGCAAAATTACACGATGTCATAACCTAGAACATTATAATCTCAACTTTAGCCATTGTGACAACCCCATCTCACGTGCAATGTACTACATATATTTCAAGTTTTATTATTATTGTAGTAGTCGAGAACATCTCATAATATCTGTGTTTCTTGTCAGCAGTACGTTGATGTCCAGTACTTTTGTTGATATGAAAATACTTCTTCATATAAATGTTTCTGAATTTCAGCTTTCAGGACTTTCAGCTTGTCAGACCATTCAGGTGTGTTGAGTGCCAACACAGAAGCTAATGGTTCTCTTGTGTGTTTGTCATTGACACATTATTTACAACCAAACTCTGGTGCCAGTATCAAAGTTCTAATGGTGAATGATTATAATGAAGTGACTGTTGTTGGAACTGCTACAGCACCACATGGAGATATCCAGGTGATAACACCTTTGTTTTATATTTGATAATGTTGCATTTGAATTGCGTTGTGTCTGTGTAGAAGTACATAGATGTACAACCACCATGGCCTGACTACACCTCAACACTTCGTCCACCAGATTTTTTTCTGTTATAACAATTTGCTGCAGTAATTTAACAGAATTCACTCTCTGTGTAAGAAAAGTGAGTTACCTTTTAGCTTTCGCTCATTTCTGTTCCTCAGTATTTGCATTATTACGAGTATATAAAGGGATTTTCTGGTAGCACATATGTGTTTTATTTTATAAAACAAAGAACTTGTAAACAGAATATGTTTCTACAAACAAGGGGTATTTAAACAAAGATCAGTACTTTATTTTGAATTAAGTTTATAATTTTTTAACCCTTTGGTGTCCAATATTGTCATGCAAACTTTGGCCAGAGAGTGCAAAGAGCCAGACCATGTCTCTGAGACAGGTTGATTTTTCCATGAGAATGTGATAATGGTTCAGCTTGTAAGTCAAAGATGGCAGCTAGTCACTGTTCTGCAGGCTTTTTTTGATCTAACTGCATAACGCACTTATTGATATATGCATTTCAGACCATTCAGTTCATTGAAATGACCATGAATACACTGCATGTGTTGTCTGCTAACCAAGATGGCTGTGTTCAGGTGCACCTGTATGAGTTTACAAGAAATAAGTGATTGTTTGTTTGAAAGTGGTATTAGTGGGTCTTGCAGCCATTAGGAGTTGATGACTACAAATTTCAGGAAACTAATGGCAGTGAAATTTCATGAGAGTGGAAATGCCTGAGGTAAAATATAACTGTTGTGTGGTCGTTCCCATCTGAAAGTAAGAAATGTGATACAGCACCAAATAAAAGTGACCAGGACAGGCATGACAATGACTACCAGCCATGTGTGTTGAAATTCTGTTCAATAACATCTCCTCAGTAATTTATCATAGTTTAGGTGACAGTCCTTCTGTAACAAATGTGTTGTCATGATTTTTGACCAACTAATTTTTTTAAATTGGAGCTGTAAAACAAGCAAATGTGCCAAACAATGGTTTGTTAGTCAAGCATACATACACAAAATGTAGGATGGAAACTGGTTGGATACAACAGAAGAATAAATGAAGGTATCCTTTGCACTTCACATTATGATGACTGTAGTGAAAAAAACCTACAATTAAAACAAAATGAACAAAGAAGGGTATTGTACAAACTTCTGTACTCGTTAAAACAAGGCCATTTGTTTGATTACTATTCATTTTTTTGATTTCTACACTTTGCAGACAACACAACTGCAGATGCAAATGATAATCTTAAAGGAGAAATGTTATGTAATTCCAGAACCATCGATTGAAGACAGTTTATATGCTGCAAGAAATAGTCATTGATATGGGCCTTATGAAGTTTAGTGGATGTTTATCTTAAGTACAGTGTTATCCTTCCAAATGTACTAGATTTGGGATCAAGTTCTGTAAGTTAGTGAATCCAATTTTGGTTGTTTTGTAAACTGCAAAATTTGTACTGGTGATGATGTATTGGAAGGTAGTGATAGGAGTGCTAGTGAAAATGTAGTACTAGAACTGAGCCTGTAATGGCCAAGGGATATGCTGGTATATAAATAACAGGTACTCCCAAATTGTATGTAAATTTTATATTATTCATTCTGAGCATTGCTGATAGCCAGTTCACAACACTCAACCAAGAAAAGGCAGTGTTCTTCCTTAGATATTTATATTATATTATAATACTGAGCCACATGTTTTAATCCATAAGGGATCTTCAGGGAACAAGTATCATAGGATATTGCACAAAACTTGTTTAGCTATTTTTTACACATAAATAACATCTTCTGCATGATGTAGAATAGTAAAGTAGAAAAACATGGACAGATGTGTGTAGAATAGTTGTATAGTTAAATGAAATGGGATCTTTATACATCTGTGGGGCAGCTCACATACTTAATGACGGTTGGCACAGTACTGGACTGGAGAAGTGCATACAGTGTTTTGATAGGGAGACCTAGGGGAAGGTAATATTAAAATGGAGCTTTACAATGTGGGATGATGGGCATGGACTGGATTGATCTTGCTCAAGAGAGGAACATGTGGCAGGTGATTGTGAATGCAGTCTTGTACCTTCAGGTTTCATAAAATGCAGTGTGTCTCCTGATTAGCTGAGGACCTGTTAGCTTCTCAAGAAGGACTCTGCTCCATGGAGTTTGATAGTTATGCGAGTACTTCAGAATTTCTCTTTTCAACAATTGGCAGTGGCCTTTTGAGCATGTGTGATGGTTACCAAAGTCCCTTACAGTTGATGGTGATTATTTAAAACTATTTCTCATGTGAACTCTATAGGTGTGTACGTGTAGAAAAATAGATTTAATTAACATATAATTTCATGTGCTGATACAACCATTATTTTATTAAATGTAAACAATACAAAGTGAACATGCCAGAATTGTTACCCTGTATGAATACTACATAACTTTTTTTCTTGGATATTAAAAATTAGACTAATAAGATAGAGTTTGTAAATATAAGAACTATATGGGTAATTGATTAGGGATTTATTTGCAGTGGGAACATTATAAGCTATGGCAGTAAACTTGGACTGTTACCCAATATGTAAGCCATTTTACCAGTGTTCATGTGGGTACTATGTACTGTACATTACTAAACTTTGCTTTTATTCAATTTTCTTTCCTTAAGGAAAGTAAGTAAGTTTATATCATCACTGTGTCATCTGTGTATGTGTCCCCTTTTAACTTTTCAAACATGTGACAAATTTTCATGATGCCTGGCATGAATGCTGTGGTGTTGGGTGTCTCTTCAATGCCGCACTTCTCAGTTTCCTACAATTAGTAATACAAAATTTTATACATGTGGACTTGTGAAGTTGGAACGACACTAATGCTGCGTAATATATTATATTCTGAGATAATGTGTGGTGAAAGATATTTGAAAAATATGTAGAACAAAAATAGGCATTACTGTTAATAATAAAATATAATACCATATGTGTAGCAGTTTATACTTTTCAATGTTTGTTTATTGTTTTTCTGATCAATACAACACCATATTATTTTGTCACAGTCACTACTACATATAATATATAAAATATAAAATCATTTATGGTGTTGTATTTATTGGAAAAGTACAAAAAAACTAACATTGATTGAACAAATAAAATGAGATGTTGGTACCCAAAAAGGGTTGTATTTTGAATGATATTACTTACAAATATATACTTATTTAGCTTCAGGTTTCATTGTGACAACAAACAAACACTTGGAGCTAGGTGTGTGTAATTTGGCATGAATTAGACCATAAATATACCTTCACATTATGTGTGAAATGTTGTTTGTAAGTCAGCGGCTTCAAATGTGGTGACAGTGTGGACGTTGGATGTTAGATGCAACACGTTTGATATACACACAGTCTGTTCATAAGTAGGCCTAGTAAGCTTTTCACCAAAATGAAATAACATAACAATAATAATAGTACTGTAATAGGTCTAATGGACTAGGAACCTGTCCAGTAGAAAAGTATGCTTTATGAGTTCTTTCTGGAGTTCCTTGTTTGTAGTGGGCCAAAGTAGGTAATTGTTGTGTGAGGTAGGGCATAATTCCTTTTACTTATATGTTAAGTATAAAAACTTGCAAATTGAACTCTGTGCTTGAGAACCGAGAGTGATCCATGAACCTCTTGTTTCGGCACTGTGTAAATATTTGTGCCTCTGATAGCCTGTGAAGTTATGTTGTAAGGAACATTCCTGTGGGTAATTAATTTTATTAGTGAAGTAAATTATAAAATTTCTTAGTTTTCAGTGACAGTCATCTTAAAAGTAATAATTTGGAAAGCAGTTGTCTTTCTTTGAAAGGTATATTGTAGTGTACACAGAAGTGTACATGCATACAACATTTACCTCATGTGCTATGCTTGTAGTATGTGGACTGCTTGATGACACTACTGAGTGTCCACACTCTGAAGCAGACATATCTTTTAAATGAACGTGTTCACTACAATTTTGCTGTGTGTCTTTGCCTTCTGAATGACTATTCTAACAACATAACTAAAAATAGTAATCTGATTTAACAGTGACTTACAGGCTCCCTTGTAAAGATTGCTTTTGTCAGTACTGCAGTCAAGCAGTAAGTACCACTTTTTGTTATATCAGTACAAATTTTTGTTGCACAAATTCTGGAACCTATTCTGGGGGTGAAGGAGAAAACATTTTTCAACCAAGCACCCTTTATTGACCCCACCTCTTAGTACTGAAAGCGTTGATTGTCTGCAAAACTCCAAGTACTTTTAGGAAAAATATTGTAACCAGTTCATTCCACATGAGATAATGTCTTGAAGAGAAGCTGCAGAATCGATATACTGTGAGACTGTTGCAGCAACATGGAGGATAATGGTGATTCTTACATCTGAATATATACAGATGAAACCACAGGCAGTCATTATAGGTACTAGTCATGCTTACATCTGAATGTTGGCAGATAAACATACAGATACTCTTGATAGGTACTGGTGGTGCCTACTTCTGAATGTCTGCAGATGAACTGTAGATAGATGCTATTCATCATCATCATCTTCCTCCATGGATTAGGTCTTCTGACCTGTTCCGGCATCGACGCATTGCCATCATTTCCTGGGGCGTCCATGATCCCTTCTTCCTCGGGGTTTGTAGGTGACGGCATGTTTTGGGAGTCTGATGTTGTCCATTCTTTCGAGTTGGTTGATCCAGTTTTGTTTGCATTTGAGTCTTATGTCTTATATTCCAGAGATCTCTAGTTCTTGTCTTATGTCTTCGCTTCTTATTTTGTCCAGTCTTGTGTATCCTATAACACTTCTTAGAAAGTGCATCTCTGCAGCTTCTAGGCAAGTCACGTGTCTCTGCATGATTACCCATGTTTCGCTGCCATAGAGTAGTGATGGTCTAGCTACAACTTTATAAAATTTCATTTGTGTTTCTGAATGGGTTTTCTTTAAGTGTTTTCTAATGGTGCCGCATATTCCTTGGAATCTGTTTTTTTTTTTTTTTTCAAATTTTGGCTCCCCATTTAAACTCAGTTTTCATCCCAAATAATTAAATTGTTTCACTTGTTCTAATATTGATCCATCTATTTATAGATGCTATTGATAGGTAAATTAACCATCTGGTAGCTGAAAAGAATGGATTCAGAGAGACCTTCTAAACCGCATTGCTTGTGCTGACACCTGGAGATAATTAATAGACAATGATATGCTTATTTCATAAACAAAAATCAAACATTTTATGTCAGAGTGGAGTCATAGAGTCACTTCATAACTAAACAGATTGGCTGCAGTGACTATTTCATTGAATGTGTAGATTTCATGTGCAGTATATCTGGCCAGACATACTCTCATCTGCAGCTCTATGTTAGGAATCAGTACGACAGTGAGATGTTTTATTGTAATCCTAGAATTCCTCCTGTTACAGAAGTTACAACCAACTACAGTGGTACAGACTGACTCATCCCAAATATTTGTGAAAAGTTTTGGAATTGTCTGAATGTGCTATATTTTCAGCACAGCAGTGAATATGGACTTTAAAGATGGCATCATGAAGTGCTCTTATGAAATATATTAAAAAATTCACTAATATACATCAGCTCAACTTGTTTATTGGAGCAAATAGGCTACATGTTTCAACCCGTTAACAGGTCATCATCAGGCCTTGAGCAGAATAAGTCAAAGGTGCTGTGTAGATATTGGGATCCCAATATTTTTTACAGTTGTAAATGTACATAAAATCTGGTATGGGATAAAATATGATACATAAATTTATCTAGTTAAAACAATTAAAACATAAGTAGGTATTTGAAACTTAAGACAGCTTTTATCATCATTAAAATGTCTCTTGGACTATGGGTGCTAACGTACTTTCATTCGATGCGGTGAGTCTTGTGTGGTACAGCATCTCAGGTTTGTCCATGTTGTCCAGTATATTTCAAACTGACGGTCAGATCTGGCTAGTTTATACTTTCTGTGTTTCTGACTGGATAAGTTGTGTGGGTCCACCTTATGTTAGGATCTGTGATCAGATAGATGTATTAAAGAGTTAATTATCTTACTGCGGAATGTGTCTGTTACATTAGAACTATATCTTAGTTATTTGTCAAATGTGGAAATAACTTACTGGTAATAAGCTGGGTGTTTATCCGTTGTGTACAGGATTTGTTGTATGTTGTAACTTGAGATGTAAAACTATCCTTCCCTTTGAGCTGTATACACTGTGTATAAAAAGTGCTGTGGCTGTCCTGTGTATAGTATTTATTATGTCGTGTCTGGCTGGTTCTCCCTAGCGAACTGTGCGTGCAGACAATCGTGCATTTGTGTTGTGGCCTTCCTTACTGTGTTTACGGGTGTTGCCCTCTATGGGGGCTGTGTCGTATTAAAGCCTCAAATATCGGATTTTTCTAGATCGCGAGTCTATCGTTGATTTGACTCCCGTTTTGTGTTTCTCTGTAAATGTAATATTTTTCAAGCGTGTCTAGCATTCTGCCTTTTTTCCCGATATGAACTATGTCCATAATGTCGACCATTGGGCAAAAGGTGTGGCCTTCGTCTAGGACATGTTGCGCGAATTTTGATTTATTGTTTGCATATTTGTAATCATTATAGTGTTCACGAAATCTCACGCGAAACGTACGCCGGTTTGTCCTACGTACTTCTTATGGCATGTAGGGCATTTTAACTGATATGCACCATTTTTGTCACAAGTTTCAGATTTTTTAGCGTCTCGTGGACTTAGCAGTTTTCCCAGGTTGTTACTGGTAGTGAACTCTATTCTTACGTTGGTGTTTTTGAACAGCATTGTTATTCGTCTTTTTTCTTTTCTTATGTATGTGAATCTGGCCCGCCTTTTCCGTTGGTTTTCTGAATCTAGTTTTGTTTTATTATTCCTAATTCTGCTTAAGATGGAGGTATGAAATGTGTTGTTGCAGATGATGTGTTTTAGGATCTCTGTTTCTCTCTGTTTTTCTGCGTGGCCTATGTCATACGTGTCTATTCTATTTATAAAGTACCGGATTGCAGCCAATTTTTGTTCTGATGGGTGACATGAATCGTTGGGGATGATGTTGTCAAAAGTGGTAGGTTTTCTGTGTATGTTGAAGGCCATTTCATTTGTTGTTTTCTTTATTGTAAGGTCCAAAAAGTTTAATCCATTATCTTGTTGAACAAGATTCCCAAATTCCCAAATGGGTTAGTGTAGTGGTAATATTGTAGACTAGAGTTCAAGGGCTGCCTGTTTGTGGTCTTGACTGGGTCATTAGGTATTCTTGCTATTTTTAGATTTATGGTTTTCTTCAGTCCTCCAGACAGCTCTCTAAATGGTACCTCCATTAGGTCATGACCACTTCCTACCAAATTCTTTCAAATTTGTAATTATTAACTCAGTATATCACTTAGCACTGTGTAGCCTGAGCTACTGGTATCATCATCAAATAACCGTCAAAAAAGGGAACAGTCCCATCTGCAAAGAGAGTCATCATAAAGATGGCAGCCTGACTAGTCTGTGTCTTTGAAATGTTAGCAGAATGAAGATTTTGTTACCTAGGACTCATATCTGGTAGCTAAGTGCATGTCAGAATGGTCCATTAAGAAGTGTACTGTTTTGCATTCAAAATGTGAGCTTATGGAGGGCTGATATTAGATAGGAGGAGCACAGTAAGACTCTTAGATTGTCAGAGTGCAAAGTCCCTGCCTAACAAGTGGCTTTGCATGAGTGAGAGATTGAAATTGATCAGAATAATTGCATACGTAACACCATTACATTTTATCTAGCAGTGAGGAAAAAATCATTATTATATGAGATTCATGGCTTGCATGATTCAGACTATGAAGAGCTTTCTGTTTTGAAATGTGATATTGTGGCATGAATTCATTTTGTAGTCTGTTTTATGACAGGTCCATAGCTTCTTCCAAAGTAAGTTCTTCACAGAGTGCGACCTAGTGCTTCCTCTTGAAATTTCCATTGGCCTCTTGTGTCCTTAAAATCATCAAGTAGCTGCTTACATCTTCTTCTTTCTCTCCTTCCCATCACTTCCATCCTTCCTTCTATCCTTCAGTAACGTGTTGTAGAAGGTGTTTCTACGCAAGATGTGACCAGTCCAGTTAGCCTTCATTTGTTATACTGTATGTAGGATATTCCTCTCCTCATTGACTCTGTCTAATACTTCTTTGTTTTTCACATGATTGGTCTAGCTGATTTTCTCCATTCTTTTCTGGCACCACATTTCAAAACCTACAGTTATTTCTGATCTATTTTTTGAAGTGTTCAATTTTCAGCACCATAAAAAGCTATGCTCAAAATGTAGTAATTTACTAGTTTATTCCTTAAATTTAAGTCTGATTTGCTGGTGAAGAGAGTCTTCTTTTCATTGAATGCTGCTTTTGCCATGACAATGCTGGATTTAATTTCACATGTACATCTTGCATCATTTATTATGATGCTACCCAAATAATTGAAATATTCCACATTTTCTGGCTGTTTTTGATCTGTCATAATCTGTATTGGGATGGTTGCCTTGAGATTTTGATTACTTTAGACTTTCCACATTTCTTTGTATTCCATAGTTACATCCAATTTCAATTAGTTTACCAGTCTTACTCTGTAGTATCGTTCCTTCCTTTGCCAGTAGTACAAGGTCACCAGCATATTTTTCAGTGCAAACTACTTCTTTGAAAACAGTATTCTTCAAATTTGTTATGTTGAATGTCCATGACTTGATTAAACTAATGAAGCAGGTATGGCTAAGCCTGCCATAGTCTGATCTGCTTAGAGGATGGCTCTTTTTGCACCTAATTTGTTCCACTCTTGTAAGACTTTATGTCACACAGTGTCATGTGCAAAATGTGTAGAATTGCACTTGGTGGTATGATGCTTATTGTGGTTTATTAGCAAGATATTACAAACATAACAGACTCTGTGATTTTGCAGATTGCAGAATCAATCTATTGCAGTAGCAGCTTTGCTGTTGCATTAAATTGAAACAGTTCACACTTTCAAATACTGATGCTCTAGGTACATTGGATAGTTAAAGAAGAGGGCATATAACAAAGTGTAGTAAGATTCAGTCAGTTTGTCTTTAATAAATGACATACTTCTGCAGTGTAAAATATAAAAAGTGTATGTTTTAACAGGTGGCATCTATGACTACACAACAGTTTATTTTGGAAGTTGAACCAGATGAATGGACACGTGTCACATATAAAATTCAAGCAGAAAGAAGCTCATATCTTGAAACAGTGCTGATTAGTGGTGTAAGAAAATGCCACGATACAGGTAATTAACATTCTTCTTTATCACACTAAAGCAGGTCTGTCAAACTAAAAAACAGGTTGGGGGCCAAATTTGAAATCCAACTTGACGTTTGGCTGCAACAGTAACCATACATACATACGCTTGTGTGGTTTTGCATTTTTCTGTACATGCATACATACATACATACATATATTATCATTCTTCCAATTTCATACAGCAAGATTGCCTGCGAAATATAGAATGCATCAGAAACATCAGTCTTATACTAGAACAAAGCAACTGCTCCAGGTCAATTCAACAAATCCACACATAACCGAATCCACACCACAACCAAAATATAATACAATTTTTACGTTACAGCATAATATATTAAAGGAAATTTAAGACAATATCACATGTAGTAATACATTCAAACTTCCTTCCTTCTTTCTTTCTTTCTTTCTTTCTTTTGTGTGTGTGTGTGTGTGTGTGTGTGTGTGTGTACAAATGGACATAAAAAGATTAAACATAGGATGGAGTGCTACTGGTACACAAGTGTGTAACAAGCAAAAAGTTTTCAATATCGCATGAGATTGTTTGCCGTTGTGCTCTGAAAGAAGGACAGTGATACTTTATAAATATAAAAACAAGATCGAGTCACCTCGTAAAGCTCTGCATATTGCATGTTTGTTAGACTTGCAATGAGGATATATCTAAACTAGTTTCTCTAGTACATCTTGAGTTACTGAACTTTCTTTGTGTGGATGTTATGCTTTTCAGAGTTTCCAAATTTTAGAACAATTTCTAAAAGAGGAAGAACTGAAATACATGCCATGACCAATGCACGAGGGTTGCCTATTCTTTTGCCTAGTAACACAACAGCAAGTAAGTATCATCATATGCTTGTAAGTTAGTGTTGCATAAATACACCACAAAATCACCAGATGTTAATAAAAACATGATGGATTTCATTTAATACTTGTCATGGGGAATGAATGAGACTTTATATGGGATATATTTAACTCTTGAAATCTTAAAATTGGGTCTGCACTGAAACTGTACAGTTAGTGATAATTTCATCTACAAATATTACACCCTATTCTAACTAATGTCGATAGGCTCGTATGTTGGAGTTAATATGGAAGAATGCATTCCTTTGGATGGCGGCTGCAACTGGACTCCAAGTAGCAGTGACTGGACCAGTTTATCACTTGCAACAGGACAATTTCCACCACTACAACTGTCAGGTAGATTATTTTATCTGTATATTCAGGCAGCATGAGAAATTTTAGGTATTCTTTCTATCTTGAATTTAAAATTTAATTTCATGTGCTCAAGTTATATAAGTAGAGTTTCAGAAAAAGTGTCATAATGTGGCTGCCTATTACATTAGCTGAACTTTTTCATCATCATATGAATCACATTATTATGTGCTGTTCCTGTGAATCCCACGATGTTTTCAGTCTGTCGCCATTTTGGTCTTCCTTACTCACATCTTTCACATTAGTAACAGTATACCAACTATGGAAGACTGTGTCTTGCTGTTATTACATTTTTTATTCCCCAAATTTTGTTGTAATCATTTGATTTTTTGATATGTGCTGTATTTGTAACTTTTAGTGTTCATTTTGATGTCAGAATTTCTTTTGTCATTTTTTGGTAGGATTCAAAAGGCCCTTGATAAACGAGTTCACACCACTGGAATATTTGTTAATCTAACAAAAACCTACTATGAATTAAATCATAAATTATTACTAGAAAAACTATTTTTATCGGTATAAGGGGCTCTGCTAACTTATGGTTTAAGTCTTATTTGACACACAGAAAACAGTTTATTGAAATTTGTCAAAGTGACTCAAGCAGTATGACGGTAAATAGATATAGGTCCTGCTGCATGGAAATACAACAATGTGTGCCACAGGGTTCAGTAGTCAAACCGTTGTTATCCCTTCTATATATAAATGACCTTCCCGTAAATATCCACGATGCAAATTTAGTTATGTTTGCCGACGATATTAATGTGTTAATTTCAGACACTGATGAAAGATTGCTCCAAACCAAAATTGATAGGGTAGTTGCAGGAAAGGAAACTTTGTTTAACAGGAATGACTTCTTGATAAATGCAGGAAAAACAGCAGTAATGTTGTGTCATAGCAGACAAACAGATGTTTTAGTAAAACGTTTAGTGACTTTTAACAACATGAACTTGGATTGCACAGCTGAAATAAAAATTCTTGGCATACAAATTACAGCTACACTAAAATGGCACTGTCATGTACAGTTTCTGGCAGGTAAATTGTGTAAGGTAGCTTTTGTGATAAAATCTCTTAAGGAGGTTTTGAGTCCGAATTTGATTTGAAACATTTACGAGTACTGTACAAAATTTCACTCACTTCTCCGGTTTGGTATATTACTGGGGGGGGGGTGGAGTGAATTGATTGCTAGAATAGTTAGAATACAAAAACAAGTGATAAGATCAATGGTAGCAGTAAGCACAGAACATCCTGCAGACAGCTGTTTAGAAAATTGAATATTCTCACCATGGTTTCACTGTATATAATGGAAGATATGTGTTATATAAGAAAACACCACCAGTTTGTAGAGCTAAATTCAAATATCCATGCTCATAATACACGAAGAAAGATGGATATCCACATCCAATCATACAATACTGATTTATATAAGAGAAGTGTAATAAACGTGGGGACTAAATTATATAACAAAATTGCTGGGTACATAAAAGAAATAGATAGTTATAAGACCTTTAAGAAGGAATTGAAATCAGTTCTTCTTCTGCATTTCTTTTACTCAGCGGAAGAATTTGTAGCTCTGTAACTATGTAACTTTATTAGCTCTGTATCTAATTTAAACTTCATTACACTATATATAAGCGGTTCTGAAATCATTTGCACAATACTGTGTTCATTGCTATTGGACTTATCTCACTTCTTGTGTATTGCTAGAAGTTGACCAGTCCACAATCATATGTTTGATATTTTGGACTAATAAACTAAACTAAACTGAACTATAGTAAGGTACCTTATAAATAAGCAATCATAGGTGGGCCTACAATTTAAGGTGTGGGTTACAGACATGACCAGTTATCAGAAA
>Ga0123355_10011395_pt1 | contig 13701 bp, 5 predicted proteins | sample TergutEmb28metaG_3_FD_89872 | JGI IMG/M metagenome (GOLD analysis project Ga0123355, IMG submission 89872) | Embiratermes neotenicus P1 segment gut microbial communities from Petit-Saut dam, French Guiana - Emb289 P1 | ecosystem: Host-associated > Arthropoda: Insects > Digestive system > Gut ...
AAGGCCCTCAGCCTGGCTTCAAAATCGTTAGCGTTAGCAAATCCCCCTGTTAGAGTTTAGGAATCTGTTACTGAGCCCAGCAATGCGGTCAAACGCAGGAATGGCTAACAGACAGGGGGACATCGACTTGCGCGAAGCGCAAGTCGATGTCCCCAGTTAACACTTTGGCTTGACTTGGCTTGGCCACTGACGTACTTCAGTCACCTGCCTATGAAGATGGAACCGACAGTGAGTTCCGAAACGTCGGCAATTAGAACTCAGACGCCGTGGAATTACCCAAAAAGGAACACATTACATATACGTTCTTGTTTAAATTGATGAATATTTCAGCAGCCCACATTATAACTGTATTGGTAGGCACCAAACTGCGATTTTATCCGACTCCGCAGTGTTGTGAACAAAGAGAACACAACGAATATACTACCAAAGTAAAATTTTTTACTCACACTGAAATTAAATAGGAAGCTTAGTTATGGATTGACTCTGGGAAATAATGTTTGTAATTTGTACAGCATTTGGACCTTTGTCTCTTACCGGTCGCACCACTGTGAACCTGTTTTTCTCTCCGTGTGTCGCATTACGGTTACCTCCACGCCATTCTACATATACGTAACGTCAAATAATAATGATAAACAGTAAATAACTGGTGCAATATCCATTGAAAACTTCGACGGTAATTCATTTAATTTCTTGTCTAAATTGAGTACTTTTTATCCTTCCCATCTTTCATCTATATTCCTTTTCCATCCGTTACGTATTTGCCAATTCTGCCATATAGACCTCTCCGCATTCTTCATCGTTCTTTCTAGTAAGTCCTGGTTCGTAGTTTTCCGTATTTGGCCACCTTGCTGTACGGATCACCTCACCTCAACGTAATATCTGACAAGGAGTGAAATTTAATTAGTATCGTGTTCCGTCTTTTTGTTCTGCATTTGGTCTCCACGGAAACGGCACCAGAGTGATAAGACAATACACCGACGAAAATTGCTCTGCTTACGATAATAGAGGTTGTTCAGTATATGGCGCTGCCTAAGACCTGAACAAGTCGGTTTGTTTTATAAGGGTGATCGCAGCATCATAATTTGAATGTCCCAGATCATGATGATTTGCAAATAATGTTGAAATAGTCAGTAGTGACTTCTTTTAAGGAACCAACCAGGCCTGTAAGAAATGAGATAAATCGTGATAAATATCGGGGTAGTATGTGTGCGGTTTTGATGTGAAACCGAAATAATCCGAAAGAAAAACGAAAGAATTACTTGATGACTACATTAAAATTATTGAACAATGTGAGCTGTTTATTGTATGTCCTGTTTTTCAATGGCTTTCTGCAGTCGATTTTAATATTATTCTCTTCAATGCCTTCACCTCGTATCACGAGTAGTCTGTTATTTTTTAACTGAAGTTTTAGTATGCATTTATCATCAGAACAGCGCATCCTGTATGTCTTGCTCACCTTAAGAACAGATTTTTTTTAACGTGGAACTAAATTCAGAAGAGTTGGGGCGAGGGGGAGGCTGTCATCGGTCGTCGTGCAGCAGTTGATATCGTCCGCTCTCCGGCGCATAGTCCGACCTTGACGCGGGACTGGTCGGAACTAAGTATTGCAGAGCGGGCGGCGCCGGACGTCGCTGTGCAGCCGTGTAGCTATGATGGGGTACCGCCTGCAGTCGGATATTGTGTATTATTTTACTTACTGTTGCTGTTGCTGCTGCTATTGTTGTTGTTATTGTTGTTGCTGCTGCTGCTGTTGCTGCTGTTGGTTGTTGTTGTTGTGAAATAACATGTCACGCAGTGCTTCTACAATTTAGAGACACACATAGCAGAAATTCAGACAGCACTAACACTTACACGAAACGAAATTTGTGCCTGTAGTTCTAAACATTGTAACCTGTACGGGGAGAAGGTAAAGGTAAAGGTAAAGCAGTCCCATTACAGGCCTGGATAGGCCCAGAGGGTTCCAGGAATTTAAGGCTCCCAGATTTCGTGACAACGGCACAGGATAGTGGTAGGGTGTCAGCCTTACGCACCGACTGCCTTTACCCCCAGTAAATACTCCTGGTACTCATTTATGTTAGATGCTGAGTCTACTCCAGGGCCATAGTGCCGTCGGAAGGATTTTATGTCAACTGACACCAACTGGGATGGAACCAGCGACCTTCCGATTTGTAGCACAGCACCTTAACCACCGTGCCACCGCGGTTCCCTCAAATTTAACTATTTAATATTGTGTTATTTAGTTGCTGGTTGTGACTTTTGACTTTGACGGGTGCTGTGTTCAACGAAGAGTTTATTTACCGTTGAAGTGGACAAGAAGATGCTGAAATGTTGAAGAAGGGTCTCTCGCGAGTTTGAAGGTCGTCACTTGTAACTCAACCCAAGCTAAGATTCGGAAATCCCCAAATTTTTGCTGAGTTAACTTGCTCGATCACTCTCTGGAAGTGTTTATGAAAGTTGTGTTCCCTACAAGATAATTACTGCCTGTCAACATGACAGCGAAGTTCTCGCTATAATGTTGCAACTTGCCGCAAAATCTGCGAATTACTAAAGCGCGGATTGGAACTCAGTGCTTACAGATTTCTCTCGTTTTGACAAGGTGATAGAAAGTGAAGCTACTTACCCAATAGTTAGAGACAGAATAAATATTTAATAAGAAAATGCAGACTTCATTAGTCTCGCCTTTACGTAAATTCTGGTACAGTACCTTCACAAAAGGATAACGCTGAATATTCTGTGTATGCAACACCCAGAGCTGGTAGATGTTAAACATAGGAACAGAAGGCGACAGCGTTGAACGGCATTGCGTCGTCCGCTTACATTTTCCCCTGATTTTGTGTTTCAATTGTTGATGTGGAAGCGTTGCGCCACCATGTTCTCCCGCTGTTAGATATACGGTTTACTTACTCCATGGTGCAGAGTCCTTCTTGAGAAGGTTTGCAGCTAGTCAAGAAATTCCCCGCATTTCACGGAACCCGAAGGCTCATTACCTTATACGGTTTACAACACGTAATCACATAGGACAGGCGCATGAATAATTTTTTTTGTGGTTTATTGTCCTAATCCCATTAGTTCTCAAACTTTTGAGTCTCGCGGCACTCGAAGGCCAACACAGAACAAACATTTGTAAAGAAGCACGTTTGTCTTTAAATAGTTGGTTTGGTAGAACGTTAGCTCTATTCCTTGCAGGACGTGAAAACTGGTAGGTTGTAGATTTTTAAGAATGGAACTTTATGAAAGGTAATGTTTTTAGAATAATAACAAAGAGTTAGTATGACAACTGTAGCTAACTCCGGATGAGACGACAATAGTTAACGGAACTTTGGAGTTATGAACGTGATACATTTGTGTGGAGCTAAACAATTGACACATTATTCGTGTAGCCTTCAATGTATGATTCTACTCTGACGAAGGAGACAATATGTTAATCCGAAACACATACCATGCAGATGAAGACAGTACGTTTCTCCTAAATTTTGGTTATATTCTACGACATTGCACAATGTCATAGCCAAGTAAATTGTACAGTCGAGGAAGAATAATCTGCGATCAGTTTCTGCAGGGAAGAAGGAACAGGCAACTGGAGAAAAACTGCCAGACATGGAGCTTTATGATTTGTCCTCCTTAATACGTATTATTAGGATGATTAAATCAAGGAGGATATGATGGATGGGGAATGTGTCACGTGTGTGGGAAAAGATAATCTGTTATGGTTTTGGAAGGCCTTCGCGTGTAGAGGATAATTGTAAAACAGGTCTTAAAGAAATAGGAATTTGTGGCAAGAACTGAATTTATGTGGCTCAGGATACGGACGAGTGGTGCACGCTTGTAAACACTGATGAACCTTGTGTTTCTACAGAATTCGGGAAATTGAAAACCTCGGGAAAACTTACTTTCTAAAGAAGGTCTAGGTTTCTTGAAATTTGTTGGTGTGATAGAAGCCTTCGATGTAGTGGGAAGTTACGCAGCTTTGGTAGACAGTTCGTTACTGACGTTTCTGCATAATATATCCGTCCCATCTTCAAGGATCGAGCAGTTTAAGAAGAGTACTAGTGGAATTTAGGGAAAAGAAGATTTCAGTTAATGACAACCGCGTGACCTGGAGGGGTGTTTACCTATTTTAAAAACGGTTTGCAGGAGGTCATACTTGCGTGTCGGCGATTCTGGTCGTGGTGGCCGTCCATTTATTAAGGTAAAGGCTCAGATCGATCAGGCTACCCCATAAGGTAGAGGAAACCGCCGTCTTTTGTTTGGGTCTGCAGTTTGTAAGCCAGGAATAGAAGCGGTGTAAAAATGACCAAGATCAAAAGACATGCATGAACTCTGGACCTAAGGAATTGAAAGAAAAGCGATCACATAGAAAAATAAAACTGATGTGTGATTAAATTTGCACGTATATTGGAGGTTATGCATCGTCTCCTTTGGTTAAGAATTCTCTCCTTGGTTGGTTGGTTAGTTTCTGGCGCGACAGACCCTAGTGGGCCATGGCCTCCACATTCGCGAGGTTTCTAGATCACACACAACGACGCACCACAGTCGGTAGAAATCCTCTGGACGAGTGATCAGCTTGTAGTAGAGACCTCTGCCGGACAAAACACAACACTCACAACAGACAAACATTCATGCAGCCGGTGGGATTCGAACCCACAATCTCAGCAGGCGAGCGGCCGCAGACCTGCGCCTTAGACCGCGCGGCCACTGGGACCGGTAAAAAAAATTCTCTCCTTACTTCTAAAGGACATTAAAGTTGCTAATGTACACTTTAGGGGGACCGCGGTAACACAGTGGTTAAGGTGCTGCGCTTCAAGTCGGAAGGTCGCTGATTCGATTCCAGATTGGAATTTTTCATTGACATAATCCTACCGATCACACTATGGCCCTGGGGTCGACTCAGCCTCTAACAGAAACGAGTACCAGGAGTATTTCCTGGGGGTAAAAACGGCTGGTGCGTAAGGCTGCAACCTCACCACCATCGGGCCATTGTCACGTAATCTGGGAACCTTAATTTCCTGTGGAAACCTCTGGGCACCTCGGACCTGTAATGGGACTGATCTACCTTTTTCACTTTGTCACAAAACTTCAGGCTCACTTCAGTGTGTGCTTGTGTTGCCAATAGCTCTGAAAACAGTTTCAATATTATACTTAACATCGCACTGAAATTGACTCAACAACTCGCTGTTACCTTCCTACTTAACTTGACTTAACAACTCGCATTTACCTTCCTACTTGACCGGCCATCTCGACACAGGTTTTTCTTGGTTTCCCTGTACCTAAAAGCAAATGCTGAGATGGTTTCAAAGATTCCAGGTTGCCACTACATGCTTCTCATGTAGCCCTCCCGACTTAAATTTAGTAGTAACAAATTTCATGTTTTGTTTACATGTAAAATAACCACTGCCACCGGGTAACAACCCAATTGCAGTTAATAATAATAATAATAATAATAATTGTTGTTATTATTATTATTATTATTAACAACTCGCTTGTTACAGCTTGTGTGTCAAATGAGCACCTCGAATTAAAGACCATGAACAAGAAGTATCACAGCATCTTTTCAGGTAAACATTTGTTTGTGGTAGGTCACTGATTGCTTTCTTACCTAACTTTCACCTTTACCTGTGCTTAATTTTGTAGGGTAATTGCGTGATACAATTAGTCGCTTGAGGTAATTCACTGCACATTGCAGTTTTGATATAACGGTCTGTTATTTTACGTACAAAAACATATGCCGTCTCAGCCCGTATTTTATCTTCCTGCCTAATAAGTGCATTATATCACAAGCTGTAAACGCAGTCTATTGCTCGTGAGGATGGGCGAAACTATCGCCCGAAACATGTTGAACTGATTGTAATTATAAATAAAATTTGTTATTGTTGCATCTAGTTGGCTGTTTGTATTATTATACCACCGATGGTCTCGGAACAAAGGTTGTTATGTTTTTTGTTATATCCAACTCCCCGGATTCGAGTCTTCCGTTTTGAAAGAAGAGCAAGGACGACTTTAAAACGGAGCAAGTGGTGGATTCCGTTCATCCGGTACAAAATGGTCGAGAGTCTGAGTTGATTAATTGAGAAGCTGACTAATTTAGATAATGAATATAATTAATAAAGTTGCAAGGTAGAGTGAAAAATGATCGCTGATATTTATAAACAAAAAAGTGCTGTGTCAATTACATATACGCCATCAAATAATGAAGTGTATTAGCTATAATGATATTAATTACACCTATATTATTAAACCCACTCTTCGTCATTATATTAATTTTTTGGCTATCCTTATTACTGCTAGAAAATAGACGGCTGAATCGGAAAGCCGCTAATTACTGCGTTCACTATATTTAATTTTCAATTTCGGGTAACTGTTTTTTGGGAGGGGGTGGGGGCTGTGGCCAATTGTGTATAGGTTACAGTAATTTATTCTCTGTTTTGAAAAAAATGATACAATATATGTACATTGCTTCCGTGCGTAATCCCCTTGCCTACAATGCATCTGGTCGAAAGATCCGATCTTTCCGCAACAAATACAATATATATATATATATATATATATATACACAGTGTGTCCCACTCGCTACCGAACCCGGCATTTGTTTAATAATATTACCACTAATGAGGATATTGCAACGAAATTTGAAGCGGACTACAGACACATTCTTCTTCATCTCTCACACAACGAACGTACTCCTGTTCAAATTTCGTTGCAGTATCTTCATTGGTGTTAGAATTATTAAAGAAATGCCGGGTTCGGTAGCGAGTGGGACATTCTGTATATATTTAAATATTTATAGCTGTTTCGTATGCAGTCCTACAGTCGATTGTCTATTGTCGCTGCCGATGGCTATTATTCGGTTCTCCTGATTACTTTGATAGAAAATTCTGTTTGCCATCAACAAGCGTTAACTTTGCAGACCGCCCAGAGTATGAGTCGTTGAAACTCGTCTGCCATCCTTCTAAATTCCCATAACGTTCTTCCATTTTGTTCATTCTATTAGCGCAGCAGACCTGTCAATGGGCTGCTGCCAACAGCAATTTCAAACGTTCACACAGAATGACGTTAATGAGTGCTGAAATGAAGCCATTAGTTCACGTTAGAAATGCTCTTCCGTAGAATGCTTTTCATTCACTGTCGAGAATTGTAGGAATTAATTATGTAGATTGTCACACTTGTTTATGTACGCTTCGTAATTTAAAGTTTGACTTAGAAATAATGCTTAGGTTATTACCCGTACTTGCCAGGGAATACAGTTTGCATATTTTGATGAAGCAGAATACTAAGTTAAAGCTTTCACTGTGGGGATTTGTTCCATCAGCTGAGTCCGAGTACTTTAACTGACGGTCAGTAATTACGTGTATTTAAATCCATGGCTGTGGCCAGGATAACGCAGTCGGTATAGCACCTCGCTATGAACTGAGCAGTTCGGGATTCGATATCCGGTGGAGGCGAGATTTTCTGCACTCGTCCATGCCGGCTCTGAGTCTATTTAATCTCTTGCAAAATGGGTACCCCAGACTTTTCCCGCGGGTAAAGTGACCGAATCGTGGTGCTGACCACTCATTTCCATCTAGAGCCGAGGTTAAATGAAGAGTAGAGCTATACCTTTCTCCTCCTCTGTGACTTCGTGGCATATTAGAGGGCGAACTCTGACTCGACGATAAGGGTCATTTTTCAGAAGTTGACCTTCAATAACAGGATCCCCGTTAGTGAAGATTTCGGACTCAACCTGACAGCTCAGTCGAATCTGAGTACACAAATATCTCCTTCCACCGGGAATGACCACTTTGAACCCCACATATGAAGAAACAGCCCAATGAATCGCCCTCTTTCTTCCGTCGGAACTATGTCTATATTACTTATTGTAACTGTTCCAGCTGCTGTTTTTATGTAAACCACACCTGTACTGAAACTTGGTAAACACATTTTAAAAGCGAGATTTCAATTTCGATACAGCAATTTTTATGTATTCCTTTTATATTATATACAGTTTGTAGTGCCTGATGATAGCCCACCTTTAGGTCGAAACATGTGGCACTATTAGAATGCTGTATACCTTAGTTGTGGTGATTGTCATTACATAATTATTAAAACCAGAAATGTTACTGCAGTGCTTACAAGAAGCTAATGCATTACCAACGGGGAGTAAGCCGTAAAAAATTTCCGGAAATGGCGGTACGGAAAGGGACTCGGGGCCCGAATAAGTTGCGTGAGCTTTTCTTTTCGTCTTTCCTGGCAGTATCACTATTTGTAGATATAAAATCTAACCTTTTCACACCAAGTCAAGTCACCCTGCACATGACGGTCTGTCTTTCTGATTTAGTGTCAAGATTTTTAACCGTCGCGTCCGTGCTGGGGGTCCAAAAACAATTTTTTTTTTTCACCGAGTCCTGAGCCCTCTGTTGGCGGTCCTGGCTATCGGTGGACCTTACCCTGAGCCAGATGAAACCACTCAATACACTGGCTCTCAATTCTTAATCTCCATCCTAATGTTAACGTCAATTATACACAATGCTCCAATCCCCATGTCAGATTTTTCCAACAGAAAATTAATACGCATATCTCATCGGTTCCTTTCACATTACATGACTCGCTTATCCTCCTCTAATCAACGTAAAAGAAATTTGTGGAGATTACGGGTTTGAAGTTGTTCATTATACAATATTCTCTATTCTGTCCTCAGCACTTGGTTCTTGAACTTCTTCGGATCACGAAATGTTTGTTCAAATATATTTGAAGAACTATTAGTGACAACTGAGGGTGCAGATTCCAGTCTTCTGGTGCGTGACACTGTGTCATTTGTCGAGGATTTCCGTCGCTTTATCTTGGACGACCTGAAACTGAAGGAAGACATTACCACCATTCGAGACGTTGGGAAATACCCAGTGACACAGCGCTGACAGGCAAGCACACAGAAGCATTTTCCTGCTGCGACGCCATCTTGGAAACTGTCCCCGCGGCCCCGCAGTAAGCACGAGAAGCGAACTGCTAGTAGCGCATGAGAAACTTAGACAGTTGCTAGTGCTGACGGTGTACGTTGTGCCTGTGTTAGGCGAGAAATAAATTTCTTGTTAACTTTTGAAACCGCACCATTCTTTTGTGTATATCCTGTATTAAAGACAGGCTTCGAAAGGCGTTTATCTGGTTCAGGATAAGGTCCAATGTCTTACCCCTATGAACGCTATAATTAATAATTGGGTTTCGGAAAAGCCTTGAATTTCTTGACCACTTACAGAGAACGGTGTGCGTTGAAGGTAGCTCAATCGACTACTGACAGTGGACAGGCGGGAAAGTAGCCTGTCTAGAGGAGATGAATTATTTACTTACTCCGTGGTGCAGAGTCCTTCTTGAGAAGCTAACTGATTTGCAGCTATTCAAGAAATTCCCCGCATTTCACGGAACCCGAAGGTTCATTACCGCACTCACAAGCGTCCGCCACCTGTCTCTATCCGGGGCCAGCCCAATCCAGTCTATATACCCACATCCCACCTCCTGGAAATCCATCCTAATATTATCCACCTATCTACGCCTAGGTCTCCCCAGTGTTCTCTTTCCCTCCGGTTTCCCCACCAAGACCCTATAATACACCCCCTCTCCTCACCCATACGTGCCACATGCCCAGCCCATGTCATTCTTCTAGATCTTTATCACCCACACAATATTGGGTGAGGAGTACAGATCATTTAGCTCCTCGTTTTGCAGTCTAGAGGAGATGGATTAGTATTCAATTATTAAACTTTGGAAGGAAATGAATTACGCTGACTATAACGTGTATTCTCGTACAAATAATATATTCTTATATTTTTTAAGGGTATGTATCAAGGGTGACCAGCTAGGTGAGATATAGGGGTCGCAATATAGGGGGAAACTTAGGTGAGAACCATCCTTTAATGAAATATTTTTATTCTATTTCGGGGTTGGCCAACTTCAACCCGCAGGTGGGCCATGTAATTTGCTGAGTACTCGCTCGAGGGCCACACGTGTGTATACGTATACGGAAAAGAGGGCGGGAGGTGGGGATTGAACTAACTAGAAGGTCCTTATTTGCGAACAGTAAGTTACGCTAAACATACAGTTGAATGTCAAGGTAGCAGACCTTACTAAACTCGGTGAAACACAAAGAATGTTTTTTTTTTTTTTCGGTGTGTGTGTTTCTGTTCTTTAGACGTCAGAAGACAAACCCTAACGGGAAGCTTATTCGTCCCTTACGACATACAATAGGAACAAACAGCGTTCCTTACCAGACAATACTGTCCACAATTCTACAAGGTAATTTCATCGTGCGAGGCTATACGATAACGCCCAATCCTACGGAGCAGAAATAAAGACGGACTCCGACGTCAACAGTAAATAAATAGAATCCCATAGCTTCATAAACAACCAGACGGTAACTGGACTTATATTTGTTAACTAGTGAACACTAATACACCGTTTTAAGAAATTTTACACATTTTAACCTTTTATTACACAATTTGAAAAAATAACACTTTTTCGAAAAAAGTGATCCAATTTTGTATATCCAGCTGATGTAAACACAATTTGCACGTCACACCTTTGAGACAAATGATTTAACTTTTATGTATTTCCATGAATGTAAGCACGATGGTATCCCAATGTGTGCAAAGCATCTTGCGACTCAATTGAAAAAATATGCCTGAAGATGGCTGACCAATAGTCGAAACATGTAGCCTATGTAATTACCTTGTGTAACAAAGTAGTTGTATTGACGTACATTATTTAATATTATATTACAAAGAATGTTTTGTTTACTGTGTGCTGTCTTCAAAGTTTGTAGTTTGTAAACATTTTCTGTGCTAGTAAAGTTGCCGAGTGATGTTCTGTACCAGATTATATTATGTCTCTCAAATTGTACTACTGAAAATATCCAGAAACTATTAATAATAAAAGTTTCCGTCAAACACAACTAGTTTGTTATAATTAGAGTGGCAACATGTTTCGACCTATTGGGTCATCATCAGGCCTTCACTATGAACCAGTTAATTATAAAGCTGCATACATCCTTTGGATCCCAAACAATGTTTACAAGTAACAATTATAAAATATTTATTATTAATTCTTGTAAACATTCTTGGGGATCCCAAGAATGTACGCAGCTTTACAGTTAACTGGTTCATAGTGAAGGCCTGATGATGACCCAATAGGTCGAAACATGTTGCCACTCTAATTATAATAAGTTAGTTGTGTTTGACGGAAAATTTATTATTAATAGTTCCCAGTGAAAACACATCGGGATGGCTTCCATCAAAAAATGAAAATATTCAGGTGACCGAGGACGTAAACCCATTCTTCGGGTTGCCAGTCGCGTTGTGGCCACCCTTGGAATATGGCGACGAATGAATTTTGGAGGTGTCGTTGCTGAAAGTGAGGAAAACAGCGATGACCCTCTGTGAGGATATCCGGTAATGCACCTGATATACGAAATCGGCAGTGCGGAAGTTACGAGTGGTATTGTGTTACTGTCAGACACGTGACACATAGGTACGTGTTCACGTTTGGGAGTCGTGTCTCGTGTGTTGAATGATCCTCATTAAATTGATGTATTAGAAGAGCCTGCACATTTGTAATCTCCATGACGTAAAGTTTTCTTGGGCATGGCGTGATGTGAATGGTTGTTATCTCAAGGCCACCAAATGTTGGTTCTGTTATATCACTGTCATCGCTGTTTCAAAGCTTTAGATGGAGGAGCGGAGCTTGCGAACACGACGACACCGTGCTCCGTAGGCTAGTAGTGTTGCTCACCAAAGGAATGATTAGTGTCACGGGGGGGTTTTGAAGTATGGCGCTTCGAAAAGGCCTAGGCCGCAAGTTCAATGCTTCCGTCGTGCTTACGGAGAGTCATTGAATGAAAACCTTGCATAACGAACTCAAATTCGGGTAACACGGAAAAGAAAAAACGAAAATACACAAAATAGCTTAAATCTTATATTGTATTGAAAGATCTAGATGAAGGGAGCATGTTTGGACATATATTCAGAGGAGAAGAATTAAAATTTGAGGGAAATATCTAATAACAACAAAGAATGGAAGGAGACCGTTGAGGAGGTGAAGGTCCACTCGGGCCTATAGTGCAAACTAGGAAGAAGGCATTTCTGCCGGCCGCTATGATTTTGTATGACTTGAAAACATGTGGAGAGATATTTTAGACCATACGATTTACGTTCGGATGAGAAAAATAATATAGATAAAATAGAAAACGTGCCTCAAATTATATCACTACCGTTCCTTTCCGCATCCTTTCCAATTCATTATTCACTTATCACATCATTCTAAGCTCCACGGTCCAAGCTGCTAAAATCACGAATAAGAAAAAAGCATTTCGCGGATTATGTTGCAATTATAAATAAAATTATTTGTTCAAAATTTTCATGCTTTCATGATTCGGCCAACTGACAATCTTGAAAAACAGCAATAAACTATCCACAGCTCTTCAAGTAATATTTCGACCAAGAATAAACAGAAAATAACTTGCCGGATCCTACCATAAAATCTATGTCTTCAGTGTCGTCTGGAAATGGCTGTTCATATGTTATGCAAACTATCTGGAATTGCTAATTACGTCAGTTATATTTGCATTCCTTTACTTCTACGTAATTGTGCGCACCAAGATACGGCCTGTTTGTTAGAACCGTCGAAGGTCTGACTGTTTGAGTCAAATGAGCGGTAGTTGACTGCCAATTCTCTCAGTCTCTCAGCTGTCATGATCTACATCCAGACATGCATAATTCTTCTTTCATAATTCTTTCCTTGTTCTGCTTTTTGTATTTGTAACTTTAAATTTATAACAGAATGGAGATTTTCGAATTAAACTGAAACCGAAGGCTTAGTATCGCTTTCACAAACGCCTGCCACTTTTTCTTATCCTGATCACGCCCTCCCGTTATATTTCTTCAAGCTCAATTTTGATATTATCCCATCTGCTCGCAGTTCTTCCGAGTGGTTTCTTTCCTTGAAGTTTCTACCAAAACTCTGTATACCTATTTTCAGCGTGCCACATGTTACATACGGTGGGGTTTCGAAATCGGAGCCAGCTTCTGAAACTTCGTTTCCGTCAAGTACACCTCAGATAACTGACAATGTCGAACGTAATATTAGTTGAATGCCTTCGTGTGTGTTAATTTAAAAAGCTGACGACAAAATTCAAGGGAAAGTTCGTCACCTTGCCTGATCAATGACAAGCAGGCTGGTTACCGAAAGTTTGTGTTATCAAATGCTTCATAGTATTAAAATACTCGACGTAATTTTCAGTTTTTGTAGACATATTAACATAATTTAATTACGGTTGCAGCATATTTCATAACATTTCCTTACTACAGGAAACAGCTTGTAGATAAACTAATTTTATTGAAACTGAAGCTGTAATGCTGATCTCGCTTTCATATTCTGTCTCGCTTTAAAAAAAAACGTTTGTACAAATAATACACACACTCACACACACATACGCACACATATACTCACACACACAAACTCTCACACACACATTCATGCACACATATACTCACACACTCACACACACGCACACTCACGCACACAATACTCACTCACATACACACAATTACGCACACAATTACGCACACAATCACGCACACACTCTCACACACGCGCACGCGCACACACTCACGCACACATTCACACACATACTCTCACACACACATGCACGCATATACTCACACACTCACACACACACTTACTCTC
>Ga0123355_10011396_pt1 | contig 13700 bp, 8 predicted proteins | sample TergutEmb28metaG_3_FD_89872 | JGI IMG/M metagenome (GOLD analysis project Ga0123355, IMG submission 89872) | Embiratermes neotenicus P1 segment gut microbial communities from Petit-Saut dam, French Guiana - Emb289 P1 | ecosystem: Host-associated > Arthropoda: Insects > Digestive system > Gut ...
GAGTGGACCCCGTTCCAGACCCACTACTACTCAGAAAATCTGGTAGCGCCGGGGATCGAACCCGGGACCTCTGTATCTGTAGCCAGAAACTCTGACCACTAGACCACAGAGGCGGTCATATAATCATTCAAAAATTAATGCCCCTTTTCAAAATGAATTTGTGAATGAAAGTAACTTTATTTAGCAGACCGAACAACACCCGAACCATGACATTTTCAAATATCTTAGTAACTAACCAACTTAACGCACAAATTCTTGTTTTATAATAAGTTTATTATATGCCTCTACATGTTTCGAGCACTGTTGTGCTCATCATCAGAAGGTCAAAATTGTATTATACACCATCTGGTATCATCACACACTCTGTTGTATAATACAATTTTGACCTCCTGATGATGAGCACATAGTACTCGAAACATGTAGAGGCATATAATAAACTTATTATAAAACAAGAATTTGTGCATTAAGTTGGTTAATTACTAAGATTATACAGAGATGCACGGTCAGCAAAACATAAAATTTTCAAATATGTTATAGTCGTTGCTTTGAAGATCGCAAATCCGTAAAATTGTATGTCAAGTCTTTTAAACCGCGCTCTTTTTAAAATTAAAAATTCAATTCCATATACAATAATGTTTGTAAGTTCTGCTTCTTGATTGGTACCTACTGTAGAATGAAGTATGCATGGATCAGAGGGGATTAGGTACTTTCTTATTTATTGCCTTTAACGTGTTTTATGTCAAAGATGAAACTTCGCAACATTTCAGTGAAAAAAAAAAAAAAAACTTTATTGGGCATTAGCAGAATTTAAAGTTTCTGAACACAGTTATTTAGGACAATATGGGGAGCTAGTGTGAAAAATGATGTGTGACCTATTTTCGTGAACTCAAGTGTTGCGCGTGATTGTAGACGGATTGTTATGCGTAGCAGACAAAGAAACCGGAAATTATACCCCTTTGTCCGGACGGTAAATATGCGTTATCGCTCGTGCAGGCTTACTCTTTCGAAGAAGTACACATTTTAAAGCAGAGTTGCTTGTTGGGGTGTGGCATGTAAATGACGGAAGTCCTTCTCATGATAAATGTAAAGTAGGGATCACAAGGAACCATAAATAGTTTGTCTCTTCCTTAATATTTATCATAAATATTTCTGTCTGAAATGTGTTGCATAGTACTTTCCAGGGTCAATATTTTATCTGGCAACTGTTGTCACTTCCCGCCGCTGCACCACAGCGCGTCTGCGGGCTCTTGGTTTTGTGGACTGCAGTAGTACGATAAATGAACCGACAGGAAAATAGCCCTAGATATTCACACACCGCGTTTTTATGTACTTATGGCCCACACATTTCTGTTATGGCACACAACTTCATACCTTCGTTTATCTTCTTAAGTTAGATAATTATGTCCTGTATTAGTACACTCAAGTGCCCCAGTTTCGATTCCATGACAGAAAGGAATACGTTACGAATACAACATGCATGCAGCATATTGGTTTAAAATTTTAGGAAATGACAAACCTATAAATATCTTTAATTTTGTACGTAGTTTTACAAATGATAAACAACAAACTATACTTTGCAATGAACCAAGCTGTTCGCCACTTTAATCCCCAAACACTCCAGTACCTCCCTCCACATTATACCACAGTTGTGAGCACAATGGGATTTTGAAAAACAAGATCTTTTTTACCACAGTTCAAGTTATAAAAACTACAACCTGCACATCGTAATATACATACCGCGACTTCTGTCATACAGAAGGGAATAAATTCGCCCAACCGTTTAGCATCAACTACCAGCTCGAATTACATCTCTAAATCGACCTCGTAACCGATTCTCACTTTGTGATCATCCCATTTGTTTCGATGGTGTACCAACAGCGGATGCTACTGCCTTCGTTCACGAACTGAAAGGTTGCTGCACTCCCAGTGAATTTAAAGCAATCACAGGAGTGCCTGGAAATTCCGACCGCCCGCTCACGACCATCTGCTCAAGAGCATTAATGTTGTAATCATGTCTTCACCTCACTGAAATCCATTCTACATACAGCCACACTCTGACCTGGTCACAACAATCTCCTCCTTCTTGCTACAAACTCGCGTGCCAGGTAAAGCTGACAAGGGGTGCTGAACTTTTTTTGTTTTTTATTATTTCAGTGAAACCAAACGCCCTCCTGTACTGCACGGCCTAGCACGACAGTTCTCACAATCACGTTGTTTCCCGCAGCCTTCACTTGGCCCGCTTCAGTCCCCACTTTCCTCGTCATCTGTCAACAGTAGTTCAGAGACATTGTAAAGATCTCCTCATCGTCTGTAATCAGTAGTTCAGACACTCTGTGAAGATTTCCCGGCTAAACAGGTGGTTTCCCGGGAAAAAAATACTTCGTAGCAGAGAAGGACGCTGATACATAAACCCAAACAGTAGCCTGAAGAGCTTCCTTCCGATCTTCACCCGCAGCTGGGACGACGCTTAGTCCTATCTGTCATGTATGAAGCCAAATACAGCATTTCGACAAACTCTTCAACAAAGAACGCCTGTCCTTTGTAGTATCTGTTATTTCGCATGGTGATTCAAGTCGGTGGGAAGCGAAATCAGCAGTATTTCGGCAGTTATATTCGTCATGACTTATACCGCTATGAACCGATCCTAACGATCCACTAGTACAGTACAAGCATAGTGCCGTTATTTTAAATGAACTCACGACCCCACGCGGCGGTCACTTCTCGTCGGTTCTCTTAACTCTTATCCTATTAACGTGGATAATATGGTGAGCTTCTAATAACGCCAGCAGATGGGATTTAACTCGGTGTTTGAAGGGTTAAGCCGGACGCAAAGCCCACGCACCGATTCCTTGCCACACTGCTTGTGAACGACTTTACGAGATTACTCTTGCTCATTCGCAGTCCCTATGCTGATATGTGTATTGTACTTAAACTAACCACAATGCTGCAAGAATTGTCGTGTACATTCAGATGAAAATTTCTGGATGCGCTAGTCCCATGGAGGAAAATAATTTACACCAAGCAAAACGGTACCGAGCAACAGTGATTTCCTATTTTAAGACAGTAACTGAACACGCTAGCAGTATACTGTTTGTTCAGTATGATCATACACCGTGCACGATGGCGAATTAAGACCGCGTTGTAAGGAGGCCAATTTGTGTACATAGGTAAACATTTTATATTGTTTCCTGAAGAAAATCGTGGATGTGATTGAGCGTAGTATGCATTATGCAGCACTACGATATTAGTTCTGGGGGACATAAAAAACACCGCCGCAGGTAATAAGCAGTAATCTCGTGAATCGCACTCAGCATAGTGTGCGTTCAAAATGAGTCATAGGTACTCACGATCCAAATGTCAGGCCCAAGAAGTGCACTAGCAAATGTCGAAATTCAAGTTTTTATGTTTCCTAACAACATTCGACATGCGGATAAAACAGTGTCTTATTTAATTTCGAGAGGCCATTACAGTACAACATAGAACACAAAGTTTTCCATTTAAAAAGCGGAATGCTTGGCCTTTGAAGATTGTACTGTAGATTGTCCCAAAACGTTGGAAACAAACTAGCATTCAGTGCTGTGTAAAATCCCAGACAAGCGCGGATCTCATATAAACCGCGACACAAACCTGAAATGAGTCGTGGCGAAACAGATTTGAAAATACACGCACACATGCACGCACACACACACACACACACACACACCACACACAGACGCACAGGTGCACAAATTTTGTATGGTGGCACCTAATATTTGTTGGCCCTCAATATAGAACTTACTTTATGTCAACCTTCTGGCACCTAGAATTTTGAGGCATCTCCTAGATTTTTTGAAAATTTGTGCACTCTTGATATAAGGTACTGGTCACTGTGCACACCATAAAGGCATATAGGGGAAGCAAAAACATATAGTTCTATTCATTCATAACACACAAACTCCTGTGACTGATAAAAGTGAAGGTTTTGGAATTAGTTTGTTCTCAGTTTCCTCATAAATGCAGCTTTGCTTGAACATTCCCAAATACTAAAAGTTTTTCACATTTTAAAGAATTAAGTAGTTATTATATTAAATTATATTATTATGTGACTTTGCCCTGCATTTGTACAATGACACAACAAAAGTGTACTTAGTTTCTTCCTCTACTTACAAACTGAGATCCCTATCACCATGTAATAAAATCTGTGTTTACTTTAAGGTAAGTCCCCTGATATTTGTGCCCAGTAAATTAATATAAATGGCACAGATGAGAAACTGATACACACCATTCAATTCCAGATCCTAGTGATCTTCTGTGCTTTGTCTAATAATGTACACTTCACCAAAGCCGAAAGGTAATGGTGAAAATAATCTCCATTTTCACACCACACTTAAAATGTACCACACAAATTTTAATCATACAGACTCCATAATGGGCTTAACCAAAACAGATTATGACTAGTCTAACATATAATGTTTTATCAGAAGTGTCTGTAGCATTCAATATCTTTCTTTGACAGCTTACAATGTTAGTATTTCAGAAAAGTTATGGAAGAGCCAAAACCTAATGAGTCCAAAGTAACAGAGGAAAACATAGAACTAGAAAACATAGATATGGGTGCTGATGGAACTGAAGAGGTGGCTACAGGAGCAAATGGAAAGAGGTTTAAGGTAATTTTCTGTGTTCCTCAGAACCTCACTCCACTTTTACAAAAGCCATATTTCCTGGAATGAAGGGACCGTGAGTGGGAAATTTTGAATGACTAATGTCATGGAACACTGTAGCTAGAGGCTCAACATGGGAAATTTTTTTCACATATCAATTGTAACATGATGATCCAGATGGAAATATGATCTAAGGCATAGGTCTGCGGCCACTCAACTGCTAGGATCACAGGTTCTGATCCCATTGATGGCATGGATGTTAGACTCTTGTGTGTATTGAGTAGGTATCAACCTCTGTGACAAGCTTATCACTCATTCAGAGGAGTCCTACTGACTGTGTGTGTGTGTGTTTCATCCAGAAACCTAACAATGAGGCAGCCTAGGCCTACATTGGGCCGTTGTGCCACCGAAAAAAAGTGTAACATTAAGAATTGTTTATTTTATGTTTTGCTGACTGTGCATTTCAGTATAAGCTTAGTAATTAGCCAACTTAATGCACAAATTCTTGTTTCATAATAAGTTTATTATATGCCTCTACATGTTTCAAGCACTATGTGCTTATCACCAGGAGGTCAAAATTGTATTATACAACATCTGGTATCATCACACCTGTAGGTGGCCTTCTTCTCTCAACCAGTGCATGGGACAGCCACCTACAGGTGTGATGATACCAGATGCTGTATAATACAATTTTGACCCCCAGATGATAAGTACATAGTGCTCGAAACATGTAGAGGCATATAATAAACTTATTATAAAACAATAATTTGTGCATTAAGTTGGTTAATTACTAAGATTAGGAACTAGGATGGTATAGTTAGTATTATGACTAGCCAACATGCCAAGTGACCATGGAACAGGAGCTGGATTCCTGGCAGGGGTAAGATATTCTTCTCTTCTTTCAAATGCCCACAATGTTCAACAACACATCCAGCCCCCCTCCCAAATAATGAGTAAATGGAGCTTTTCCCTCCAGGCATTTTGCAGTGTGACATGATTTAGTTTCATAAACAAGTATAAACATTTTGGAGGCCCTTGCCCTTCTGCCCTGAAAATGGAGGCAACAAGTTCCTCAGAACTATTCGTACCGATCTACAATGTTACATGGTATCACTTCCTAGCACACCAGAACCTTGACATATAGGTCTCACATGGTAGTATCACATGTATTATTACCCCTGTGATTTACATCCAAAGGTTGGTATGAATTCCTTGTTTCCTCCATGCATTCTGCATGTCCTACATGTAACACCATTCTTAATTCACGAACCTCAACAATTTTTCAAGAAGAGCCAAAATTGTGAAATTTCAAAAGCACATTTTCTCAGTTCTTTTATCACTTCCTTATTTTTGGAACAAAGTATCACCAATGACTCATATTCTGTTCACCTTCGTTATGACATCATATAGTTTTACAGCCTGTGACCAACATTGTGGGGCAACTTGCTATCTCTCAATGAAGGAACTCACACAATTAAGTCTCACCAATTCTCATTCTGTGATATCCTGTGTAGGTGCCTTTTAAGGAAACAATCCCATCACAGACCTGGACAGGCCCTGAGGGTACCAGGAGGTCCAGGCTCCCAGAGTTCAAGACAATCAGCACATGAAGGTGATAAGGTTGTCGGCCCTACACACTTGCCGCCTTTAGTTCCAGAAGTATTCCTAGTACTCATTTCTGTTAGAGGCTGAGTCAACCCCACAGCCAGAGTGCAGCTGGAACAATTATTTCAATGAAAAATGCCAATAACACCATCAAGAATTGATCCCGCGACCTACCAGCTCGTAGCAGTGCCTCAACCGCACCACTGCATGCCCCCTTGACATTTATGGAAGTTCCTACAAAATACTAGCACTTCACCTTCACTAGCCACTGTCAGTTACTATCTACACAATACCAAGTATAATACAGTAATCCTCTTTTCTATCCACTACCACAAAATCTTTCCCAAATATGCATTAAGCATGCAACAGATAACTCATTTGACACAGTATCACAACCTGACATTTTACCTCTATGCCACCCCAAATAAGCTATGATGTTAAAGTGCTTAGTAATAAAAATAACTACAGTTAATGTCAGCAATAGTATTTCAGCAGATTTTAACTTTGTGCATTTTACTGCAACAGGAGTAATTTACTTTCTTACAGTTGTTGAGTCCTGCAAATACATATGCAGCTAAGAAAACAGTTGCACAAGGCATGATGGATATCGCACTTATTACAGCCAATGCCAACCAACTGCGCTACGTACTGGAGTTTGGTGATCGTAACGCCACATTCTACACCATTGCTGTGCTCATAGTAGTAAGCATACTGCTGCAGGTATAGCCAGCAGGCCTATTTCTCCATTCCTTATATTAGATATCTATTAAAGATATGTTTATTTTAAAATAACTTATAATGAAAACATAGAGTTGTAACAATTTAATTACGTGTTTGCTTAAATGAAGAAAAGGCTGTGTTGCAGGGATCCCAGTGCTTCTAACTCAATTTGTCATAAAATAACTGCCATTATTAACAATAAACAAAGAACAAGAGAAATAATTCAGTACAATAAGTGAAAGGAAAACATACCAAAACCAGATAGTACACTACTTTAAGGACGGTCAACCACTAGCATTAGTGCTGATATTGGAACCAAATGAAATAAGAACTGGTACTGGTAATTGCAGGTTTTGTTTGTGTTACAAGCAGGAACTATATGAGCCTACAGTTCACCACAGTGCTTTTTATAAGACTCACTTTTGTTGTTACATTGTTTACATTCAAATGGGAAAACAGCGTTCCAGTATTAAAATGCCCTTAATTGTCAAAAGGGAAAACGCTGTCCCTCAAAACCACGCCATTTCTAAAATTTTCTGCATTTAAAATTACGCGTCTTTTTTTTAAATATTTGTCTACGAGGCATGTATGGGCCTAAAAGATTGCAAAAAATTAAATTCTAGTTAAAATTATCACTAATACAGTTAATTTTTCTTACAAACAGCCCTACAATTTTTCCAACAGCCATGAATTATTTAGACATCTCGAAGCAGTGATTTTTATTTCTTCCTCATATTGGCAAAGTGGAGAAAGCACACACACACACACACACACACACACACACACACACACACATATACATACATACATACATAAAGGCCCTTCCTACAAATCTCTGTTGCTTCACAAAACCCCTTCTTGAAGGTCCACAGCCCCTTCACCCCTATTATTTCATAAAGAAGATTTTAATGAAAAATATCAGTTCAGTAATTACAATAGTAATATTTACTTACAATTGTGTGTTCCACTTTTCCGTTTTAGTGTCTGTTGGTTCTCAGAAATGGAGTTTGGAGTGATATACTTCAAAACATGGGGTAGCACACTACCATATGTTGCATTCTGAATACTTGTATTTTGTTCCGGTTTTATGTTTGGTCGAACACGCATGGCACCGAATTCTCTTACACTGCATGAGCCAGTGTCTGTTGCGTCTCAAGTCAAGTCTTTTTGGTTGACTCATGGACAGGGCTTGTCTTCTTTGCCTTGCAGTCTGAGGTCGAGGCACCCTTCCTGCCTCTTGTATTAGATCCCTCACTAATGTCAGACTGTAATGACAGTGTGATAATTTTGAACTACAAGACGTGAGAATGATAAAGCTGTTGAGAATGGTAAGGTCCAGAAGAAGGAAGAATAGCTTCTTTGTCCATTTCCAAGCCCATCTGCTAATACTGTAAATGTTTGTCATGTGGTCAGATTTGTCCACATATTCCACATATCTATTACAGTCTTGTATAATGGCTGGTTTCACACCTTTTCTATGCTTATAACATAAATTACCATCCAATGGTGGAAAATGCATGTTCAACAGTATGTTTATATTTTGTTTCTTCTTCCATTCTAAGGCTATCATCTATCCTTTCACCTTAGTTTTTAGATCACCCCTCTTCAATTCCATTTTATATCCAAAATGCTATGGCATCCCTTTTCTATTTGGTCGGACATTCCCACAGCAGTTTATTACCTTAATATGTAAATCGTCAACAATGAATATGAAAAGAAACTGTCCACATACAACTTGTGTCCTACTTGTTCAATCCTTGCAGAAAGTCCTGTTACAGTTTCATGTGTAGCTGTCAGTGAAGGAGTTGCACGTTTCCTGTCTTTGTCTAAATACACGGTCATATCGTAAGTATATCCCTTAGAATCACACAGGTTGTAGAGCTTTATCCCGATCTGCTTGTGTGTCTTTGTTACACATGTTTAAAGAGCACAATTTCATCAACTACCAAATGTTCGGTGGGACTGTAAAATTTAGCATACGAATCAATGAGCCTGTCAAATATAGCTCTCATTTTCCACAGTTGGTCATAATTTTCATCTGTCTTGTCAGGATCATTTTTATGGTCACTAAAATGTAGAAATCTATGCATATGATAGAACCTGACACATTTCATAGCATTTCTGTAAAAGATCATGAAGTACTGTTCTAATGCTGACCAGTAATCCATCAGTGTGTCCTCAGAACATACCCCATCTGCACAACAGCTGCCAAAAACACATACATTTCCTGAACAGTCACTTCAGGAAGTGTGTAGTGTCCTTCATCCACTGTGTCAAGTACTGACAATAATATCTGTCACTTCCACCAACAGTTGTATAATTTCAAAACAAAAAGACAGCATGCAAATGCTCAGTGGGAAGTAATGATGTTGGGTGCCTCTATTTGTCACACCCCACTGTAACCTCCTGTAAACTTGTAGATTATAGGTACAGAAGGTCGATAGTTTGTATTGTCAGTCCACCATGCAAAGTTTGTGTCAGCAGTGTCACCAGTGTCACTGTCACTCTGAGAAGAAATGCCTTCATCTTCCCATGAATGCACGTCAGAGTCCAATTCTATTATCAGTTCTGTGATGTCTCAGTCTATTTTTTTTTTAAGCCGTATTGCCAAATGCACTTCAACACTAATTAGCACACACCGAAACCAACACCTTGTGAATGTTCATGATTCAAGTGTCCACATTGCTTGGCCAGTCACATGTTATTGGTCTAACGTGGAACAGACTCAAGTGTCAAGTTGAAGATAAGACATAAGCATGAACCTACATTTCAAAAGTCAGGAAGAAATCCTTATAGGAGAATGAAGGACATTTGCCCCTGGTCCCATATTGCAGCAACATAGTAATAAATGTCTATGCATTCCTTTCCTCTCCCACTGATCGCAAATGAACTCATTTGCCACAGCACCCAGATAAGCCAGCACTAACATAAAACCCAAACATCATCGTGACACTGAAACCTAAACAATGTCTGGATAAATAAAAATTAAATGTACAGTCAGCTCCAAATTTTAGAGCACTCACAACAGGAGGTATCTGAAAAGAATAAATCTAGAAAATGTAACTCAGAGTGAAAAATAAACAAAATAAAAAATGACCTTCAAACTAAGCTTCATAACAATAGGTATATTTTCTTCAAAATTCATTCTTAAACGTGTACTTTTCATTTCAAGTTTTTAGCTTTGAAAATGTATGAAATACTGTGGATATCAGCAGGTGCAAAAACGGGCATTTAAAGCGAAAAGTACACCAGCCATCAGCAGCTACTTTGGAATTTAAATCCCTCGAACTCTAAAGGTCATATAACCTTATAAAAAAGAAAAGGTGACTAAAAAAAACACAACACCATATTATATTGAACTGTGAACTGTATGTTCAGATGCATGCCTTCTTCAAAATTGAATCAGTGCCATTTGCATTCCTCTCTTCAACTTCGTATAAGCAGGAATATAAAATTATTCTTGTCCTGTGACATTTGTTGATGATAATACCCACCCAGGAGCTGCATTTCTTTGTCTCCCTGTTGCAGAATAAACATAAGTACTAGTTGCAACTTCTCAAACCTCCCACCTTTTTTCTTGTACCACAGCAACATATAAAACATGAAGTTCTCTGAAAATCACACCCAATTTATGGCAATTCAACTTAAATTTTGTGTTGCAACTTCCATATTTTCCAAAACCATTATCCATGCATAATAAAAAAAAAGCAAGAAAAGATACTCCATATGGTATGCCACATAATGTGAACACAATATAATGATCCTGGGGCCAGGGCTGCTCTTAGTCCAAGAAAGTAAAGAATGACAAGATAAAAGCAAAGCCATGATTCACCATTACAATCCCAGTGTAAAACATTAATAGATTATATCCGTGCTTTTGACTGGGTAAGAGAGTTATAGACTTATTTTTCAAGGGAAAAAATCCATTGTTTTCAATTTATATATATATATATATATATATATATGTGTGTACAATGCCTTCCCAAAGACAGGGCTTCTCTGTTCTAGGAAGGCACTAAATCTCACTGACATTCAGATAATCCATGCAATGCTTAGATCTTAAATTTCTGTACTCTTACAAAAGTCTTCAAAAATCCCAAATATATCATACAAATTGACAGATTTCTCAGTTCTACCTGAAAGGATACAATGAGTATCCTTGGGATTTCAGTTCCAACAGTAGAGAATGTAGGAAGTGTGGGAGCTCTGGATCCATAGCAGACTATTTTTGCAAACTAATTCAATTACTGTAGGTGTTACAGAAAGTTAAGTACCTTATCACTGAACTCAAGTTACACACAACATTAACCTAACACCTGCAGTGTAAGCATGATTTAGTCATATTTTACATTTTATTAAAAGGAATTTTATGCACAAAGTCTTTGGCTATTCTGCCACATATGGTGTTAAAATAAAAAGTATCATTTTTGCAGGTGGCTGTTGGAGTATGCCTCATATTCAAAGGACGGTTTGACATGGCTGGTGATTCAAAACATCATCACGCCAACAGACTCAACAACTACGTTGTTATGGGCGTTTTCCTGGTCACCATCATCAATGTGTTTATCGCTACATTCACCATCAGCGGGAAAAAGTAGTCAGCATCATCATAGCAAAGTTCACATCATTTATAACATATATTTTCCTTATTCACAGCATTAAGCAGTGAAACTGCAGTTTCCAACAACTTTCAAAGTTACTGCCCAAACATGCTACATGTTTTGTACGGGGATGAAAATATAAAAGTACCTAATAATGCATCATACTTACTGTTTCATAAATCATACAAACTACGCTGCCCACAGTTAAACTAAAACGAATGCCCTAAAAACATGGAATGCACCAATTCTAGTTTTTGCATGTGGAAACTCAAGAAGTAGTTCTTTGTGAGGTTCAAAGTTTTCAGAGCAGCAAAAATAGACCTTGCACTCTTCTCAGTTATGAAAACTAAACAGGTGATAGACGACCAGCCACGTGTCATTAGGAACCCGGTGCATCCTCTCGTACATGAAGATGGTGGCAGATTTCATCAGACCTTAACCATTCACCAAACTACATGGTGTCATAATATAGAAGACTGAAAACTGCTTTGCTGTCAGCTGATTACACACACAAATTATGCAATGAAACATAAACTACAGTGGAGAACAACCTGACTCTATAGAACTACTCTTGTGTGTGTGTGTGTGTTTGTTTGTTTGTAAGGCAAGGGGCAAAATGAACAGTCCTTCACTGAAATACAGTGCCAGAAATCTTACTACCTCTGTTGAATGAAGAAACCAACAAATGATTTTGGCCTGCTAGCAAGCAGCTATGGAGGTGAAGAAAGTTTGAAATGTCATATGAACAATTGAAGAACCACAGACACACACTGATTATAAGCCTGGGGCACTATTAGGTCAAAGGTCACTGGATAATCTTACAGCATCGTAACTATGATAATGAGTCACCAAATGTTTGTAGGTGTACTCTTGGACCCACATGGTAAAGCATTACAATTACCTATAAAGCTATCATATGGGCACACATGTAAATGTTACTTCCAAGGTTCAGATGAGTAGTTCTAGTGCAGAAAATGTTGTATACACTGAAAATTCAATTGCTGATAAGTGAATGGTCTTCAACCTAGCATCTGCTAGTTAAGGAAAGGACATATATATATACATACACACACACACACATATATATATATATATATATATATATATTTGAGGTGATGCCCAACAGTGCAGCAACATAAATTTGGTCAGATTAGATTTGATGAGGTTTGGTTAGGTTTACGGCAGGCAAAGCTCTAGGTCTAAACAGTGAAAATTATTTTTGCATCACTCCTGGACACCAGTCACAAGACAACTTCGACTAAACGCAAATAACTGCACTTATAAGGGTCTGCAAAACCATAGTAAAAATGAGAATTCTTTAATCCTTTAACTGTTACAAATTCGTGTACATGAAAATATATCATTACTGCACTTCCTAGTTCTAAATACAGTAAACTAACTAGGACCACACGATCCAAGCACCTAAAAATGAGAAAATATGGTACCAACAGTCACACTATAAATGTTACAACTTACTTAAATAAAAACAAATTGTCCAAGCATGTTAACCACAGAACAGTCCACGTGTTTACACATTCGCCTAGAAAATGGATGCAATGTACCATCCCAAATTTGCATCCAAGAACAGAGTAAAGCATACATTTCAATTGTTATCCAGCGGACTCTGCCATTGCAAGCTCAGTTTTTGATTATTGGACGGGGTTAGAGGGACAATGGCACCTGCAGCTTCTGGAAAATGTTCATGGTACCGTTCCAGGCGCAGATACTTCACAGTTACCAGATTGCCTGTACAAAGACATCAATAAATTCAAAGATACATTCATGGGAAAAACAAACTAATGAATCTATAATGTAAGAACTAGACACATCAAGAACATATTTAAGACAAACATAAAAATTTCCCAAAAGTAACTTCCTAAAAATAAAGCTGTCTGTCTGTCTCATGTGTTACCGTCATAATAAAATGGCAGTGTTATGGTCAAGTAACGGATAATATGACTGGAGACCTTCAGACATCTTCCTGGTTGTTACCGTGCATCAATAATATGAAGTCCTTTATTTGTCCCAACTAATGCACACAAATTATTTTAATTGTAAAACTGTTAAAACACTTAAAACTATAATATTTGCTACTGCATGTTTCGGTTTACATAAACCATCATCAGGGCGCTAC
>Ga0123355_10011397_pt1 | contig 13700 bp, 10 predicted proteins | sample TergutEmb28metaG_3_FD_89872 | JGI IMG/M metagenome (GOLD analysis project Ga0123355, IMG submission 89872) | Embiratermes neotenicus P1 segment gut microbial communities from Petit-Saut dam, French Guiana - Emb289 P1 | ecosystem: Host-associated > Arthropoda: Insects > Digestive system > Gut ...
CGCTAACCTCTAAATGTTGCATTTTATATATTTATTCAACAAATATAGGTACTGAATATTTTAAACATGGTATATACTCTCCGTTTTTTCCTCTTCAAATTGCAGTTTGTTTCATAAATCTAAAGTATTTGGTTCCTGCATTATTCACATTTTATATGCTGTGTGCTAAAATTAAAAAAAAAAAAAAATAATTCCGACGCCAAAAGGTTAACACGCGACGATTCTTTTAAACACAAAATTAAAACTATGAATCATCAATTAACAATGTCTTCTTGTAGATCTTAACACGAAACATCTTTATATAAAACTATTGTAAACTTTCTGCCTCTAAAGACAAACATATTTGGAAACTGTACAACATTTTTGTAAACCTACGTAATGCGTAATACTGGTAAGTTCCGCGCTGGGTGTAGCTTAAAAAAGATACGAGTCTTTACGTCTGTATTATAAAAATATTATTTATATATTTGATACACGTTACTGTTAGAGCCGAATAAAACCTGTCCCACTGCTGCCTTATCCAACATGTGGGATTTGTGTTGAACAAAGGGACATTGAAGAAATTTTCCCTCCAAATGTGTCGGGTTTCTCCTTCCATTCATCTACCGTCGACACTACACAATCTTAGCGACTGATAGCATCATTCAACAGAACATTTCTCTGTTGTACAAATGTACTCTGAGTCGTAATGCAAAGTATCTTAGTGGGATTTAAGAACGTAACAAGGAAGCTGATAGAATTTATGAAAACTCCTTCTTCCTTGCACAGTTCTTACAATTGTATTTATATTCTCAGTATTCTGTTTTTGTGAAAATAACTTATTGTTTAAATACATTAGTTTTATGGGAAACTACTTAAGAGTTTTGACCTTCAAACATGAATTCTTATAACAACGACCAAAAACTTGGATCTGACCTGAAATTTGACGCGTAGTCCCAGTTTAGTGATTACTGTTTCAAATACTACATTCAGCTCAAAAATTCAGCATTGTTCCAAGATAGTGTGTGTATTGTTTCGTACGATTCTTACAATCAGCCCCTGTTACTTTCGGAAACAACATTAACTGATGGGGCGTTCTTTACTGCAGATGCAGGATCTTTGCTGTGTGGTGTAGCAAATGAAGTTTTAAACAAATAAGTTACAATCATTTAAAACCCGTACATTGACTCAGGCGTTTAATTGTCGACCTTCCACCACGAAGGCCAGGGTTCAATCCCAGGCCACTTCAGGCAGGATTTATGGTAAGCTGAGTCCCTCTGGGACTGGAATTTTTGAGTACTTCTGCTTTCTTTGTTAGTATTGTATCTTTTGTAGCAATGCTGCATATTGATTATCATCTTTACGGTATTTTCATCTGAAATACAAGAAGGCGAAGACTGGGAAACGTTTCACTGATCAGTATCCTTTAGAATTCTTCTTCTTAATTTTGAAAACGTGTAATATTTGACTACATGATAGATCATGGCACAGAGAATTGTATTAACGTGACAAATCACCGTATTGTAAACATCTATCAAGATTTGTCCTTGACTTAAAACAGTTTGCGAAAGTGACATAGCATTTTTTTTTAAATTGCCGGACAATGCAAAGTCAACTTCTTTCAACACCGCCAGTTCGTATCTGTCGCAGTAGTACAACAGACGGGGCGCTGGCGCACGCATGTACTGATTGCGCAAGCCTGGACAGAGAGGGCTGCTGCATCTCCCGTCGTGGCGAGCGTGTCCTCTGTAAATGCTCGGCAACTCAGTTGATTCCTGTCTGTGGCTAACTCAACAGCCAAACAAGTGACACACTACGGACGTGTGCAAAAGAGACAGAGATAGGGAGAACTAGCAGCGACAATATAACGAACACGACGAGTATATTCCAACAACTGCTGCTTCAGTTGTAGTTCTCTTGTATTGTGCGAAAGAGAGGGAAGACTCCGACACACCCTGCTGTTTAAATCGTGTAACTCAGCCGATGCAGACTTAGTTTAATGGAAATAGACACCAATAAGAGAGAAACAACATGACTACAATTTATTTTGTTTTAAATTGTAAAATTTAAGAACCGTGAGGTGTTATAAATTGACGAATTCGAGCTATTATATTACTAACTTCAGAAAACAAAAGAAGTTTTTAAAACACTTTAAAAATGCTCTCGCCCTTTAAGACGGCTACACGTTTGTAATCAACGTGTTTTGAAATCTGCTGTAGTTTCTTTACACCATATTTTTCATTATTGTGCAGAATAAAAAAAAATGAACGTATCATAGTTGGATATTTAGTGTGTTTTGTGAGTTTTGTGTGTGTTTTCGTCTCTTTAAGTGTTAAGTGAGTGTTGTCCAGAGAAAGAAGGAAACATCATTCTGCCTCTGGTTAGGACTCAGGACATCAGATACTTCCAACTAACTGTAAATAGTAAGCAGCATTGGGTGATCAAACAGCAATGAATTGTTCACGGATGACAGTGGAGTTAATTTCTCTCATCCTGACCCTCATTTCAACAAGTAAGTGCCAACTTCCGTGGAGCCTCTCATTATTATTATTATTAATATTATTACTGCGCATATTAAGGCCGGCTATTATATAATCAAATGACCCTTAACTTTCATTTTATGACCGACTTAATTGCTCGATTATCTTAAAAGTAATTGGTCAAACTGCGAGCCCAGCCCACGAAACGTACAGTCACGCCACACCATGAAAGTGACTTATAATATTTTAGCGTCCAATTAATTCGGCTGTCTCAGGACTTGCTAATACCGAAGCTTCGAAACTAGCGGTTTATTGTGAGTGGTGTTTTGACTGTTTGGGGATGTGGATGAGTGATTGATATTGCAGTTCTAGGCAAGGCAGGTAAAGCAACGTGAATTTACGGGCTATAGAGCAGTTGCTAGGTATGAAATTTACACGAACTGACATTGTCACTATAATTGTGACGATATCCATGTAATTCGTTATTTACAAAAGTAGTAATCGCAGTACGTGTTTGTACTTAAACGTCTAATATGGGCTGTCTGTCAAAGAAATCCGTTTTGTTAATTCGCTCTTGACTTGTTGATACATGCCGAGGTGATCAGTCAGTTGGAACGCCATCCGCTCAGATCCATCACGTTCATTATTATATTCACAATATTATCATCTATGGTCTCTGCACGGAGCCAGATCAACTCAGCCTAGAACATAATTCTTTTCTTTGCTTTTAATGTTAATATTTTCCACCTGTCTACTATTGGTCTTCAAACCGGGTTCTTTTAGTCAGTTTTCGGTTATAACTTCTTACACAATTCCCATCGCTAGCATGTGTGATGCATTGCTAAGCCATCTTATCTTCTTCTGTATGTACGCCCTAAGAATAATTACTATATGGCACAGATCACACTCCTCAGTACGCTTTGTTCTGATGCCTTACAGTCACTGAGACTGCGTCCCTTTAGTGTTCTGTAAAAAAAAAGAAAAACTGATAACATTTTATGGTGACGAGCTATCTTATGAAACCTAATCAGAGCGTTACGGTTTTTAACAGTTTGCAACCGATCGTTTGCTGTATTGACTGGTAACTAAAAATGTTTTTAAATATCTAACATAAATTTGGATACTGGAATAATTTTTATGGTAGATTTGAAGATTTATTATGGCATTAAATAACGTTCCTTCAAATGCCCGCTATTGTGAATATTTTAAATGACCCTTAAGTATCACAAAAAAGTGCTTTGTCGATGAGTCCCTTCTTCCAGTTACTCAGTGCTAACGCTGAAAGAAATTTACTGGTTGCGGTAACTTGCTTGGCGAGGAGGCTTCTGGGTATTCTGCAAAATGTCTTTTAAGCACGTTTGCATTAGTCGCAAAAAGCGCCTGTTAGCTTCGTAATGTCCGCCCGTCTGTGTGTCGTTATTTCCGTGCCTGTCAGCGTGGTTCCCACTGGACGGATTACTATGAAATTTGATATTGGTCACTTTTGAAAATTTGTCGAGAAAAATAAAAATTTGGTTAAAATCCGACAAAAAGTAGGACAAGTGCAAAAGACAATTACAATTCAGTACAGCCGTCAACATAAATTGTATATAAGACATGATTGTACAACATTCAATAGTTTAGTTTTATTTACAAAGACATTGCTGCGTTTGTATTCCAGCAGTGTTTATGAAAAGGCGCCACAATTCTACATTATACTTATATTGCCCACCTTTTTGTTTATGAAAGCTCATGTCTTGTGGGCGTCGCTGTGAACGTAACTGTCTTCTGAAATATGATGCCGTGTGACCTGGTAGAAACTTGCAAAACATTTTGAGAACCCGTCGTTTCCATATTCAGGGTAAATGATTGACCAGCAGGTTTTTCCGGTACGTGGGTTAATTGCAACCGTACAGAACGGTATGAGTTTCATAAGACTTGAGATTCATAATTTATTTAACACTGCTAACCGCTTAATTTCCCGTAACCTTAGGCTATTTGACACGTTCATTTTTTTTCACACGTGCTATCTGTGTGTGTGTGTGTGTGTGTGATTGTATGTATGTATGTATGTGTTTATTTATGTATATATGTATGTGTGTATTTGGTACGAATCTTGTAATAAGCAGCGACATTTTTTCTGAAGACCATTAATCGAGTGATCTTTCTAATTGAGACAAAATGTGTTCTCTGTGAGCTAGGAACTGAAGCTCTATATTTGTACATTTTAGGTGAAAATAAGTCCTCAAAGATTTCCGTCCACAGATTTTGAAGGTATGTCGACTCTTCTGCGTGGTTCTTAGACTTTTCTTGTCAGTTCTGAGGTTCTCACATTTGTGTCTTGTCTTGAACGTGGTGGTGTTTGGTCTGATAGAATTGTCCAACATTTTCGGGAACATACCTTTCTGAGCACTCAGTGTAGAGGAGGGTAATGAAAGCAGACACTTCTTTACAGGATTAGTCGGCATTTGATCTTAGAAAACAATATTTTACAATTATTGTATTGTTGCGACTGCCTGAATATTGTGCAATCCTAAGAAACACTTCTTTTCAATGTTATTGCGTTAAATAAATCATAATTAAATGTTTGACGGTGTGCTGAACATAACATTTCGAAGACGAACGTGAAGTTTGGAAGGAGTTTTGTAGGGGAAGTGTAATGGAAAGCGAAGACTTGATCTACCGAGACGAATTTGGTAGCAAATTATTATAACGAATATTTTCAGACAAATAACGAAACAGGCGCTTTGCAAGTAGAAATCCAAAGAAGGATCCCCGGAAGATAAAAGCACATGACCATAATTTACACTTTTATGAAGCATGCTAAACAATATATTTATAACACAAGCAAAGAGGAAAAGTAGATTAATTTTCGCTTGTTAGGAATAAGTCTGTTGGGAGGAAACGAGCGTAAATTAACTGTTGAATAAACTAAGTGTTTTTATTAATTTCCAGTGAGGGATGTGGTTTTACACGTATATTATATATTTTCAGCTGTGGTTCACACAAATATTAGGCAGCTTATAGATGTGTTTTTGGGTACTTTATGTCACTCGACGGTCGATGTCACTGGCCGTGCGGTCTAAAGGGTGGGTCTGCGGTCGCTCGCTTGTGGGATTGTGTGTTCGAATCTCGTCGGGGGCGTGGATGTATGTCTGTTGTAAATGTTGTTTGTTGTCAGGCAGAGGTCACCGCGTCGGGCTGATCACTCGTCCAGAAGAGTCCTACCGAGTGTGGTGTGTCTGAGTGTGATCGTGGAAGACTCGGCAATGAGGAGGCCTTGGCCCACTGGGGGCTGTTCCGTCATGGTAAAAAAATCACTCGATGGGTCTATGTCTGACGCGGGTTTTCGTTGCTTCCATTTGAAAGGTCCGGGTTTTATAACGGTCAAGGTCATGTTGGATTTCGGGTGAACGCAGTGGTAGTGGGACCGGTTTCTTCTGAGTGGTTTGGCTTTAACCTGTCAATATCATTCCCGCAAATGCTCAATGCTCATTCCTTCTTTAACACATTTTATGTAACAAAAAATATCGTCCAGGTTACGTTGGAAGGAATCACAATCCGGCAGAAACTTGAGTAGAGTAGGGGAGAGTGATCGCATGTGAACATACACCACTGTAGATCATTGCAGCAAGAAGGGATAAGAAATGTCACGAAAAAAATATCCTTCCATAAAATGTCATTCCATATAATAATGCGAGATAAATATTGCTTATGTAACGTTAACTTATATTCAAGAAGATATGAATTACTCATGACGACCGAGTTACCGACTGTCCAATAGTCAGAATTTTAACAAATCTCTCAGCCATTTGCAAAGAAATCCAGGGCAGTAGGCCAGCAGTAGCAGACTGCGACAGTCCCTCCCTCAGATAATCAACAGTTCACCATTCATAACAACTACCCTGTCTTACTGAAGGTACTGCCGACACAGAAACGTTAAACATCCTAACGACTGAACTGTACCTTATGCTTTTTTGAACACCCTTCGGTTTATCTGAATCGGAACTTAATGGAATTACTGAATAGTACTTACAATATGATAAACTTCGACTAACTGGTGTAAGCGCAGTTTTATTGTTGTAATTCTGTTAATGACCTGGAGAGTCAGGCGAAATCTTTTGTATCATGGTTGGTTCGCTGGTCATTTGCCTCTGTCACAGCTTCAGAAATCAGGGTCACGTGGAAATAAAAAAGGATTCTGTACGGACATCTTAATTGAGTGTTAGGTGATGAAAAATTTGGGATAGCTCAGTCAGCATAGTGACAAGGCTACGGGTTGGACTACAGAAACATCATTATTCCATTTCTGGTCAGAACAGGAGATATTTTTCTCCCCTACTGAGACTAGACCAGCCCTGCTAACCACAAAACTTTCTCCTTAACATTTATTTAGACATTTTTTGTCTGGTGAAAGCCAACCGGGGTGTGAAGTTGACCTTTCGTCTCAGTCTAATACCTAAGGTTACGAGGGTTGAGCTGCATGTCCGTTTACCCGTTATGTCTTCATAGGAAAGAAAGGAACAAGTTTATCTGAATCGTTGGATAAGAATAAAAATTGAGTCTCAGAGGTATAAATCATTCAGTAAAGTTTAAATATGAACACTAGTGTTACGTAGTTAAGGATGTGCAAGAATGCCGTCAGGGAATTTTTTAAAAATCCTGAGAAGATGCTGAGAAAATCAAGAAAACATGGTTGACATTCTAGCAGTCCACGTCATCTGCAGTATCTTGAAAGAGCGGGAGATGGAGTGAGATGGAGTGAGATGGAGTGAGATGAATAAATCCGTTGCTGGTCTCTTCTTTCGAACTGTCTTAAAGGAACTGATAAAGAGTAAGAACCAAATACAGGCCGATCCTCAATATTTACAGTGTGTTCGATCAGTTATCTTCCCTGAATTTTAAATTCGTAAATATTTTGGGGAAATACAGGGTAATGCTGCTATTTTTAATGACCGTCTGACTTTTGTGGAATACAACTCAGTATTCCTCCATATCATAGCAACGTACTTAGAGTCGATAATGACTTCTGTACTGTTTTCGCTGTATGTGTTCTCCATACCCTAGCAACATTACTATAATTGATTGTGAACTGTGAATTGTTCGCAGCTCTGTTACCAGAGAAGACAAAAAATAAATGTAACTTAGCCAAGGATATTCCTTATGCATACTATTTCTGTTACCAATAATAATGTTCGTGTAAATTGTCTTTGTTTTGTCCGATTTTAGCCAAGAACTTGAATGTGTCGATATATGTGAGAGTAAATCCCAAATTTGAAAAGTCACAAGAAACATTTCGTTTGGTAGTTCAGTTCCTTGCGGACAGAAAGACGGACCTACATAGCGACACCAATAGTCATTTTTCGCTAATTGACTTGGGAACGCGTCTGACAATTAGTAGGAATATCCAGTGCTTCGGGCGAGACTCGAATTTAAGTGAAAGTTGTTTCTATAAGATAACGTGACCTGCGGATTGGGCAGGAGATGCTGCATTTCTCGAACACAATCTGCAAAATGGAACGCAAGTCTTACGTCGTATTGTACCATGGGAACGCCCTCTGTACTCTGAAATCTGAAAATTTATTGGTTTTAGGGTTATTCATTGCTTTTGAAACTTAATTGGCTTTGATTATTCAAGTTTTAGGATGCGTTGCGTCGTGTTGAAAAGAAAATTCTTAACCACGTTTCCAAATAGCACAGTACCTTCGATCCTCCGGTAACCTTGTGCCAATCGACAAGGATTTTAGTCTCCGAAAAAATGAATTTTCATCAACAAGATTGGGAGAAAAATCTGGAATTTACTGTATAGGTATTTACAGATGGTGTAGTAATTGTGGATGGCGTGTTGGTAGGAACGATGAAAGAAAGGACCGTCTTTCGTCTAAATATATTTCTGCCACAACATTTATTTGCAGTACCAAAAATTACAGAAATATCCGTTTAGTTAACGGGTTAACAGGTCCCGAGGCCGAGGTTCAAACCCGGATGGACCCTGTCAGTTGTACTACACAGCGACTTCCGGTGACATTTATGAATTTTATTTATTGGTGGAGATAATTAATTGTGTCTGCTTTGTGAGTAATAAGGAAAATATTATGGAAGAATTTCGCATGTGGATAGCTAAGTTAAGGAAGCCGACAGTGGTTTATTTAAAGCTGAACGCGAAGTGCTGAGTAGAAACACGAAACACCTGCTCCGAAATGTAATCCACATACCTTTCGGAGCGAAGTCATACGCGGCATGCTTCGGTTTTCGTTTCACAGGAAATCAGAAAATAATACTTCGGTTCAGATAAAAATAAACGCAAAACCCAATTTGAATATCGGCCGACGTTGCTGATGGTAGACAGGTACAGACGTTTCGCAAGTACCTGTTGCCTACAACCCCATGATAGTTCTGAAGCAGTACCGCCGAGAGCGGTTTCGAGCCAGGTTTCAGACCCCCAGCAAAGGTGGACTGGTTAAAAAATTTTACAGTAATTCGAAAGGACTGTCAGTTGCAGAGTGACTTGGTGTTTTTTTCTGAAAGGATTAAATTGTACAGGTGACAAAGAACGAGACCACCAAGAACGACAAAACCATAAGCAAAATAGTCGGGCCCCCCAGGCCCCGGTATTTTTAATCACCTTCTCCTCTGTCTCGTAGGCACCGGTTTTGCGTAGGAGATTCCTCCGCAACTGCCGTACAAGTCTTAAAATGCTACGGTTCGAGACTGAAATCTGCGCCGCCGAAAAGAGTTTCAAAACACTCCTTCTGTTCTCATTGGTACAGTTCTTGCTACTAGCACCAGAGAATATATTTATTCTTCAGTGCATTGCCGTAAGTCTGTGCCTTCCCACACCGGCTGCCGTAACAAATGTTTCCAGCCACTGTAACAAACCATGTCCAACTGTTTTCGCGCCGGCGATAAGCCATGTTCCTTCCGCATAACCTCTCACATATTTTCCCCATATTTCCCGAATATCTGGCACCGAAAACCTGACACCCGAGCTGTAATTCTTTTACAATTTCCTTGGAATAATGATGATTTCGTCGCATGTTTGATACAACTTCTCCGTTGATAGCACCAAAGACGAACACCAACCGGTGGACTAGTTACTGTAGTTCGGAAACTAGCGATATGTAGCCTGTGTGGAAAAGGACTTTCAGTACGGCAATGCCTATGTGGGCCGGAGAAAAATTTACGAGTTTTGTTTTTGTGTTCGTCAATTGTGTGTGTCAAAGAAGAATATGTCAAAGCAACTGCAAAGTTTCTGATAACTCACATTTAAACAATGGGAAGTACAAAGAATCTGGAGTAGGTAGTTCGTAAATATAGCGCGACTGTTTAGGGAACTCTTGGTGAAAATGCACTCAGACATGTACGTACGCTTTTGTGGAACTTAGTAGACCTATATATGGACATTCTGTCTCGAATTTAATTGAACAATTCGCGAATTTTACAAGTTTGTAACATTGTTTGAAAAAGCCGTAATTGTTTTGGATATTGTCGATTATATTTAGAGGACGTTTCGGGAGGACGTTCTAAACCTCTCGTTCCTTGTCCCGTTGTCTTTACAAAGGTCATAATAAAACTCAGAGCGTTTGAATGCTGATAAAAGTGTCAGACTTCTCGGATATGACTTTTTATATATTGGTACATTAATACAAACGTTTCGGAAGAACAATTTATTTCTATATTCATGATATTGCAAGAATCTTTCTTGGCATCTTTATACCATTCTCTATAGTGTCATATGCCGAAGACTAAAATGTTCAGTCTTGAGATATTATCCTGGCAGAAGGGATATTCTGTTAATTTTAGACTAGGCTAGGTGTTATGAAAATGAGAATTTTTTGCGGGCGTTAAAAATCAGGATCAACGTATAATATGCGATAAAGTCATACGCCGAACTGTGAAACTGTTAAAGCAGCTAAAACTGACACTGTCCTTACTTGCATATTGCACGTTAATGCTCGCATTTAGAAGCGATTTATAAAACATGAGTACAGAGACGCACAGAACTGCAGCCACAAGCTGTTTAGCCGCTTTGAATTATGCTGCCGACCACTGACTGTTGAAATTTGTAGCCCTTATGATTTATGATATTTTAAATATCCATGTTTCTACTAATGCTACTAACAGGGCTACTATTACTGCCAGTTAATTCAACACCTCCCAGGTACATTCAAATTCATATTGAAAAAACTGTCCTATTTATAAGCTTGTTCTAATAGGTCCATTTTCCGCGCTTTAATGAGATCCAAAAATGTGTAAATAACAAACAAATTAACTTTAATGTAGTAAGGTCGCAGTGGTTTCCATATTTCCTTAATCATGTGTGTCATGTAGGATATGGATGGCGTATGCCGATTGTGGGTTAAATGATGTGATGTTATTTGAATTTATTTCCAATCTGCGACCGGTCTGGCCTATATATGAGAGATTGTATGTGTGGCATTTCAATTGGTAGGTTCCGCACAGAAAAGGAAACATATGAACACACTAGAATATTATCACATTCATTACATTCGCCAATATAATATGATCATAAAAGAACAAAACCAGCAAGAAAAATCCCTTATTCGAATTAATTCAGTGTACGTAGTTTCAACACGCAAGCGCATAATCCCGCAATCACCAACTACACTCTCAAACTCTCCACCTCCCATGCCACCCGTCACTTCCGACTTGTAAGCCACACCAACGACACGTCACCTACACTCTGGTAAGTATCTTATCGGTTACCATTTCGCTTTTTACAACATTTCGTTATGCAATAATTAATGAGGCATGGAAATATTCTTATGCATAAAATATCTCTTACAGGATTAGAACTCACCGTATTACTGCCTTAGATATTCCCCCGCACACACCAAACAATTTTAACTCCCACGATTTTAATGATTCTACTTTCTTAGCTTATACGTTATTATTACTTACATATTTTTAACCAAAATTATATAATTTTAATTACGGAATGATGGTGATACAGTTAACCACAATTTTAGTCTTATAATAATAACATCAACCTGAAGATAGCCGGAATACTGGTCGAAACATGTTGGTAAGAATATTGTAAATAAAAGATATCATAGAATATTAAAGTGCATTTTGTTGGTATTTTTATATATTTTTGGATAGACTCGTATCTTTGTCAAAGTTATGTCTTATAAATTTTATGTTTTTCTTCCTCCAATTAATCTTGATATGCGGTGGTGTATAAACTGCGCAGAACTGAATAATGTAGGGAATTTTATGGATTATTGTTAATGAATTCGGTTGTCAGATATATTGTAGGTCGAGATCACCAGAATAAATTAGGCAATTGCAGAGAATATATACTCTAATAGAAATACTAAACAATAAAACTCTTCAGAGTAGTCGGATGGAATATTATACCCTAGCGCAGTGACAATATATAAAGAGATTTCTGATTTTGGCTCGCGGCGGAGACGAAATTTGGAACACATCATAATGCATATCGGAGAGACGGTGGGGGAGAGTCAGTGGGATTAGAGCAGGCTGTCTGGACAGTTGGAAGGTAACGGTAGTACTGCTTCTGCAGGAAATCGTGTTTTGATGATGCTTACAGCCTTCGGTTTGAACTAATAAACTTGTGTTTTACACGAGGCACTTGCTGAAGCTCCACACGTTTAGAAGTACAAGTGAGGAAATACTGAAAAGTGTTATTGGCCACTTTACCCTACCTTTCCAACAAATTTCCGTCCATTTTGCTCCATTTGCTTGTCTCATTGATGTCAGCTGCGCAAGAAACACGCGTGCAGACACACAAGCTTTGCTGCCGACACGTGTGATTGCCTCAGGAAACGTAACTGACGCTCTCTTCAACATCCTCATTCATACTGCAGTTCAGACAAGCGTACGTGCTGGCGAGCGGCTAGGCAGAAAGCTGGAATTGTGCTTATAAGCAAGAAAAGATTGATTATAACAACTATAATCTAGTTCACGAAAATGATGAATCAATTAACCAATTTCTGGTAGGCAAACATGACGTTTTGTCGGTCCCAGTGACCGCGCGTTCTAAGGCTTGAGTCTGAGGCCGCTCGCCTGCTGACATTGTGGGTTTGAATCCCACCGGGACATTGATGTCTGTCTGTTGTGAGTGTTGTGTGTTGTCAGGTACAGGTCTCTGTGGCGAGCTGATCACTCGTCCGGAGGAGTCCTACCGACTTGTGCATCATTGTGTGTGGTCTAAAAACCTCGTAAAAGTGGAGGCGTTGGTCCACTGGGGGCTGCTATGCTCAAAACAAACAAAAAAAAAAACATGACTTTTGCCTGTTCAGTTCAGAAACCCTTCATGCCGACCCAATAAGTAGCCAGTGATTTTCTGTTGTAGGACACAACGCAGCCCGGTTGGTGGTCACGCGCTAGGTGGCAGCCATTTAGCGTTGTGTTGACCCAGAACGCAACTACTTCTTACAGTCTATATATCTCTACTGCATAACCCGTTTCCGTAAAATTCACTCTAGTACTCTCATCACACACACTTTAATACTTCAAGCAGCCAATTTCTAAGAAGTGTCTCGACCTAAATTCTCAACACTGGTATTTTTCGCACCAAAGCTACGTCATAGATTCCTTAATGCATGAGGCCTTCAGTGCATTATTGCTTCACACTCTAGTAATCTGAAATATATCATTCCTATTAGCGTTGTTTATGTCATTATTACGATTATCACCATTATAATCCCAATCACGACCAAAATAATTGTTTTCTAAAGCAGTGCTTGCAATCTTCTGTTCCTTCATACTACTATTACTGACAAAATATATACGCATACCACCAGGTGCAGAACATATTGATAATATGCAGTTGGTGCTTTTATGGTGTAACTTTGTGGATAGTTCGAAAGTGTTTTTCTTTTCAATTAATGCATTCAAACATTTTTAGTGATGTTATTAACATATTTGAAATTGAATTGTGAAAAACATAATTCCCAAGCAGGTTGGCGTTTCAACAGACGACCCTCCACGTACCACTCATGGTTACCAACGGTGGTACAAGTACCGCTGGTGGTACTGCCATTGGTGGTACGGTTACCACTCGATTGAAAAGCGCTTTTCTAAAGTGAGTATCATTGTCGTTCTCGACTATTTCGAAAAAAATATTTCCACATGTTCAAATTTTATAACCACCTTAACCTTTTGGCGCCGGAATTATTTTTTTAAATTTTAGCACAACCTGTATATAAAATGTGAATAAAACAGGAACCAAATAGGTTAGAATTATGAAACAAACTGCATTTTGAAGAGAAAAAA
>Ga0123355_10011400_pt1 | contig 13699 bp, 7 predicted proteins | sample TergutEmb28metaG_3_FD_89872 | JGI IMG/M metagenome (GOLD analysis project Ga0123355, IMG submission 89872) | Embiratermes neotenicus P1 segment gut microbial communities from Petit-Saut dam, French Guiana - Emb289 P1 | ecosystem: Host-associated > Arthropoda: Insects > Digestive system > Gut ...
AATTAGGAATTAATAGACTACTTTTTAGAGTACCCCCCATGCACCTCGTATAACTTTATCTGTAAGTCACACCTGATGATGGCCCACACCGAGGGCCGAAATATGTAGTGTTATATTCTATAACAGAAGGTAAATATAGTTGTGTTAGACTAAATAAGTGATATACACGTTTTATTTTGTTATTGTACCCCACAACGGGGATGACACACCTCAAGATTATAAACGCTTAATTCATAACTCATAGAAAACACCTTCCGTCTCCACTGTAAAGACCTACCAGTTAAATGTAGGGAAGTTGAGTGTCAGAATTAAACAAACACATAAATAACCCGTGAAGAAAAAATTATTTTTGTTTGTATATGATAATAGTGGTACGTATAATTACCACTGTCTTAAAGGCTTAACAGAACAGGTTACATGATTTACAGAAGACAGTCTCTTGTTGCAGAAATTCTGAGCGTTTCTGATCGTTACTGTGGCTGTCACAACACGTAAGCAGTTGTGACAAAGTCGGCTACCTCACTGGCCATAACAGAATGTGTTATTAGCCTGATCCTTCGGGATCGTAAATTGCGCAACTCATAGCAAGCAGCCTTAAGTTACTCTTCGACGATCGCAATTTTAAAACCAATCTAGAGACCTGCTATCATTACCCAAGTTCTTCAGACTTTCCGTCAGCCCTTACAAATGAGGGGGTGGTACCTGAACCTTGGCCAGGGATCCGCATGTGCAGGGATGGCCATTGCTTGCAATTTGTTTGATTACAATACACGATTCGTCATTAATGACAAGCACGCGATGATATCCGTGACAATGGTGGTACTTACGTGGCCACTGATTAATAAGAAGGGAGGGTGACACATCAGACAGCAGGAGGAAGGGGGAGTCACACATCGTAGGTAGAGTTACGCCTCTTGCTCTACAATTTCCTGTTATAAATTAGATAACGTAGGCTCGTTTAACAAGCCTTTCTCTGACGTTTCGCCGTATTTTGACATCATGGATACGAGTCCATTCACCATCGAGGAGTGTCTCGCTATGAGAGTTTGGGTTGACGCGGAAGGACCAAACAACGCAGAGTTCATTAATATGTCTGTATTCACCACAAGCCCTGTAAAAATTTGAGATCTTAATCAGCCATACAACGGATGTACAAGACAAAAAAATCTTCATGCATTCTTGTAGGCCGGGGTAGCGATTTGTAACGGGTTGGGCGGTCCGGCGAAATTTTCCGCCCCCCGTCCAGACCGGACCTGGGGTCCACCCAGCCTCCTATGCAATGGGTACCGGGTCTCTTTCCCGGGGGTAAAGCGGCCGGGGCGTGGCCACCCACCCCATCTAGCGCCGAGGTTAAAGAAAGAGTACAGGTGTAACTCTACTCCCCCTCTGGGCATTTGTGGCCTGTTCTAGGGTGAACTTCTTGTAGGCTAGACCTGAAAGGGCTTAATGTGAGCAGACCAAACCATGTCATGTCTAACTTGTTTGTAACACAGGGATAAATAGCCGGATGAAACCGAAGTTCTCTTCTTTGGTTCATATTTCACAGAACCGAATGTTCTCCATCAGAAATACCAGAAAACATAATTTTATACAGTTCCCTATAGCTCATAGACTGGAAAAGGCAAATACCTACTGGCACATGAGCTAGAATATTACTCATCAGCTCAACATATACTGGGAAGTACAGATATGCTGAAGCAAAGGAAAATTAAGCATGCCTCTCACATATGTTTATTTTGAAATATACAACTTATTGGGTGCAGATTTACAGAAATTCTTGATTCAGCATCTTTTTACACACACAAACACCCAGTACTTGGCATACAAAACAAGGAGGTTTGAATCATTTTTCTGTTTATCCTAAATAAACTGATAAATCTGGATTACAGGTCATGTTTAAGATCTCCACTGAAAAATGATTCAGGATATCTAGGTTCCCCATTATGCTGATACAGCAGGAGATTGCACACTGAATCATGCCTCTGTTGAGCCATTAGCATCAATGCTGCCAATATGACAAACATGAAAGCTAATCACACCCAGTGCACATCCAAATCTTTTAGTGATATTACCACACCAATTCCACATACAATCATACTACCTCTCCTCCTTTCTTCACTTTTTAAGTGAACGCCCAATGAGAATTCTGAAAACCATCTGTAACATTCACCATGTCATCTGTCAATACACTTTTCAGGATGAGAAAAACTATGAGGCAGATTTCATTCAAACTTCGAATGGCAGAACCACATTAAGTTCTGTAGTCATTTTCATTTTGGATGGTTTACTTAAGTGGATTTCAGGGTTTAAATAAACTCCTACTGTTATATTCATCATCATCATCTTTTTCTTCTTCTTCTACTCCTATTCCTCCTCCTCCTTACGATTAGGTACTATATAAGTCTGTTCCCATGTTCAGATTTTAAACCCCCTCTCTCCATCAACTGCTGTGTTGTCCCACATCTACTTGTCCTTTAGGATCATGAAAGTATGCTATTCATTGTGTTCACTACCCCTCATTCTATTTACATGTCCTTTCCAATTTAACTGAAATTTCTTTACCTCTACCACATTTTCAGCAAACAGTGAATCTCATACCTTTTAATTGGTTTTGTCTCACAAACAAAGCAGAAATTAACAATAAAATAAATTTCAGTCCTCTACCAGACTCTGACTGAATTCATATGGCAACAATATTCCACAAGTATTAATGTGTTTCTCTTTCATTCCTTAGTCATGCAACTCAACGACTGTCTTGGCACCTCTGTAAGGAACTTTTGTTACTGCTGGTACACTGGATCCAAGAAATTCTTTATGTAACTGTTTTTACAGTTTCCCTTCACACTGTGCAAGTTCTAGGCTCAAATAGGTTATGAACTTAGTCCTCATGACCTGTCATCATAGCAGGCTTCACTGCTGATAGAATTTGTACTGCAAGTAAGTTCCATTTTCTATCACATATTTATTCTAATCACTGTAACACTGATGGTAGCACTTCTGCAGGCCTGTTAGTGGTCTTGTTCAGAAGTGCTACCTGAGCCTCTTTGTGCTCCTTACAACTCAAGCCACCATCTCTTCAGAATGACTGCTGTTAATAGAAGGTGAAGTCATCAGCAGGGATTAAATATTGGGAAATGGAACAGTGCAAGAAGAAATTACAGAACATAAAAAATACATAATTATTAATTAGGTGTTTACTTTGGAACTGGGAAATGTGCAAGGAGGATAAATTATGTTTATTTTAAAACATTAACTACATAATCATATTAATGTATAAAGCAAAACCATGGACAATGATGAAGGCAGATATTGGTAGACTGGTGCCAACTATAACAAGGTTTGTACAAAGAATAAAGGAAGCTATGTGTTGAAAATGTATTCTATTCCCACATTAATGCATGAAGCAGAAACATAAACAAACATAAAGGGAAATATCAGCATATTGATGGTAGTTCAGATAAGATTCTTAAGAACTGTCAAAGAAAACTCTGAGGATAGAATAAGAAATGAAAAAACAGAGATAACTTCAAGATAAAGGCCCTGGAAGATAAAAAGAAACAGAATAAGATGGCATGGGAAGCTAGGGCCACAAAGGAAAATCTAAATGTGATACCAAATGGAAAATTCCAAAGAGGAAAACCCTGATCAAGATGGGAACATAAGGTTAGGAAATGTATCAAACAGAAGGGAGAAGAAAGATGCTACAAAATTGAAGAGGGGCTTCGGGAAGATAGAAATAGATGGAGAGGACTAGTTGCTAGGTGTTTGCACACAAAGTGGAAATATCTGTGACAGAGCAAGAGGAGGAAAAATGAGGAGTGGGAATGTTGTTGGTCATATAAGTGAACTGGTGCAATCTCATGATGGAAAAATGGCGAGTCTCCTCATTCTAAATGATGAAGGAATTTATGAAGAATAGCTTCTTGCAGACAGCTCCTGCTGTTTACATTCATTTGGAATGCACAGACACAAGCACTGTACCATCTGATGGATGCAGAAAATGTTGCCCAAACATTCTGATTCATCTGCAGATTATCCCAAAAGCAACAAAAGCAGCAAACATCAAAATCAGGACAAGTACGTCACAAAGCCAGTTTCAAGTCACAGCAGTTTCTATACACACATACTTAATGTTCACACAATTGTGAAAAGTAACTTCACTTTGTCATGTCTGTCCACTGGGAACAAATCTGCTCCCACTGGGCATATTTTCACAAAATTTGATATTTGAGACTTCTTTGAAAATCTGTCAAGTACATTCAAGTTTTGTTAAACTCTGATAAGAATAACGGGTACTTTACATGAAGACCAATATATATTTAGGATCATGTCTCACTTGTTTCTTCTTAGAATGAGAGATGTTTCAAACAAAATCTGTAGAGAATATCAAAACACACAATCTACATTCAATAAATGTTTTCAGAAAATCATGCTGTTTATGAGATAATGTGGCAAACTACAGAAGAGCCAGACAGGCCACAGATGACAATATAATGTGACGCAAAAAAGATGTGATTGCATGCTGAATAGCTAAGGCAAAAATACAGACAAATGCTCATAATATTTAATACTTCTTGCTCTTCCATGGCAACAATGGTTATGTGAACATGCCTCAATTTTATATTATATGTGTATTGTCCACCCTGTCTTCATTTGGAAATTCATGGCACAGTCACTTCTAGACTATCAGAACACAGAATGGTTTACACACACACACACATATATACATACATATATATATATATATATATATATATACATATATATATATATATAAGAAACAGATACAGTCACATTAATAAGTCCTTCAATTCAGTGTTCCCACAAACTGACAAAAAGCCAATTAAAGAGTAATAATAAATTGTTTACAATGCAAAAGGACATTTCCAGAGACTGTATCTATCAGCACAACATTCATACCAAATTTTCAAAATAAGATGACATACACCGAGCAGCTCTTGAAAGTTAATTTCAGCATAAACACACTCTCCATGGGCAGCATGTGCAAACAGTGCATGTGCTGTATAAACATGCAGTGGTGGTCTGTGGTATTTCAACCTTTTAAAGCCCAGTGGCTACTTCACGTACCAGTAGGTTTAAAATTCAAAAATTTTTCGTGATGCTCCCACTGAATTTATATATTTTGTATAGATCTCAGAACAAACAGGAACCCTACATTATACAACATTAAGAAATTGGTTTTTCTACCCCAGGTGGACAGCGTTTACTGTGCTGTATGCACCAAGTCCTTATATAACACAATTACATTTCATCTTTAAAGGGTACAACATTTCAAAATGAAACAACAAAGATGCCAAGGATCAGGTTTACTTTACCTGCCAAATAAGTGGATGAGCCAAACGGACAGGTTCTGTTGGAACTACCACGATTAACAGCTGACCTTTGGCAGTTGGTTTTTTTTTTATAATGAGTAATTCATATATACCTATCAAGCTGCCAGAATAATGCTAAATATCTTATTTCTGCTTTGTATCATAGACATACATCTTATTTAAACAATATCAATGTTTTACAAATAACTGTACACCATGGAAGAACAAGTGTTAATCAGAAATAAAACATCAAAGAATGATTTAAGATGTCAGTGTTAATGGCCATGACACTGTGTGGTATGGTAGAAACTGTACCAACATTTCCAATGACCCTGCTGCTTCCAGCCTCCTCCCTGAAGTTGGAGGTGGCACACTCTTCAAAAACAATGGCCCCTATATACCAAACGACATGAAATCAATTCCAGAAAACTGTTATCTTAATTCTCACCAATATGAGAAAGCCAAATCTTATACAGCCAAGAATGCATCTGAATTTGTGAGCACTGCAAAATGTGAAACATCTTTCCCCTTGACAGTAACTGTCTTCTGGGATGGAAAACCATGCTGTCTGGTGGACATATACTTATGTTTCAAAGGAACCTACTGCATCCATCATTAGGGTAGGGCGGGATACATTGACTCTTGTGATGGTGGCAGATCCTTCTGAAATGTCACAACATACCTACCAGACTACAATACATCACACCCCATATGACACTTATCAACAGAGGCACTGAGAAGAGAACCTAAAACCATCTCTCCACTTGCTTCTACATGGTAACATACACACACCACTTACATCAGCCTGCAGCAGTACAGCTACCTACTATTCCACTGCTATTATCACGTTCCATAGACCACAGCCCACACGCACAACCACCGGCAAATTACGTGACGACAAACTTGAGCATGTACGATCAAGACTGCCATGTGTCATACGTTGTAGTTTGGTAGTTTGCACTCCAGGCGTCGCACCAATGTGCTAACATGCATCGCAACTGCTGACCCAACACATGCTGCCACCTGCCAGCCATCTCTCAGATCCCACACTACAGCTGTGCACAGGCAGATGACCACCAGCATCACCCAGCTCTCCAGAATTCGGTAACGTGAATGGTGCAGGAGGATGTAAACCTACCGGGGCAAAATGCACTAAGTGGACAGTCTGAGTCAATTAACCAGTTTATCAACATCTTGTCTAAAGATCTTAAACATGTGCTCTTGTACACAAGCCTAAACCACTATAATCTAATTTAGATCCTCATAACCTACTTCAACATGATCCTATTTCCTATTACTCTTTCAACTCCTGTTTAGTCTTCCTAGTAGCCTTTCCACAGAAGTTCTGTCATCAGCTGTACACATTATGTCTTGCCCCACCTATGCTATATGTCTGACCCAACACAACATCCTTTATTTGAGCACTAATGAATCAAACATCACTCACCTGAAAAAATCTCAGGATACCCTCAAAGAGGAAGACATATGCATGAGCAGAATTGGGCACATCATACTCCTGCAAAAGGCACCATGGGTCAAAAATACAAGGTTATGTATCCTTTATGATGCACATAACTCAGATTACCAAAGCAATGATTCAAGTCTGTGTATGAGAGCCTCACATTGCAGTTTAGATTTCTACTAACTGGCTTCAAACATTTCCCACAACTCTTGTTGTATCACATACCGAAGACATAATTTCTCCACTGGTCCATAGTCACTTAAAAAAAAATACTACAAAGAACCTTCAGCAGGCTGCTGTTCATTAAAATAATACATACTTAGCAAGACAGGCAATGTATGTGTAACATAACACTAAGGTGTGTTTGTGCAACTTTTGTTGCAGTGGAAAAGAAATAAGTATTACAAATTCTGATGTGTATCTGTGGCCTTAGATATCCAGCATGCAATAAGCATGTGCCATATTATATTGTTATATTGTCATCTGCGGCCTCTCCAGCTCTACAACATTTTTGCACATTATCTCACAAATGGCACAAAATTTAGGGGTGGGAGATCATTCAATGTAAAATTTCTGTTCTGATTTCTAAACAATTCTTGTCTGAAAGATTTCTCATTCTAAGAAGAAATGAGCAAGATATGATCATAAATGTTTCGGTCTTCACATGAAGTATCTGTTATTCTCGTCAGATTTTAACAAAACTTGAATTTTCTCAACAGATTTTTCAATCAATGCTCAAATATCAAATTTCATGAAAATCCATCCAGTGGGAGCCAGGTGGTTCCACATGGATGGACGGACATGACAAAGCTGTCACTTTTTGCAATTTTCTGAATGCAACTAAGGCAAATAAGATAATGTTTAAATAACTGCTTCATTGACTCTGAACCATACAAAATACATAAATACAATGGGTAGGCAAAATGGAAAGTTCTTTTTTATGGTACAGCAGGTGACACACATACTGTGCTTATGAGCAGTAAAAATTATCTGACAACCAGTCATGACAACTGTTGTAGCATCACTGCACACTTCCCTACTAATACACAACATTCCTGTCTGATACGATGTCTAACATTAGCTCTGACATGACCCGGGTTATTTTTGTACATTAACCTTGGCTTTATCTCTGCAACAGAATTCAAAATAGTGAAACAAAACAAGGGATCAATGTTCATAATGTTATGAGATATGAGGTCTAAACTCTCAACTGTGCATTACATTAGCACACATTCTGCCAGTCTTATGATTTTACTAGTCGCTACCACTACAGATATTTTTATTTATGGAAACACACAACCAAATTTTTTGGAGATATCAGAAGGAAAAACGATATCTTACGTTCAGATAAATACAGCAATATCAGGCATGCAGAACATGGCAAGCGTGAGTGAAATATGACACAGAGTAAAGGGGCATATAAAATTTTTACTATCTGACTCACCTGTAGGTGTAATTCACTCAGTGTTGAAAGGCCCCTATAGAACCCAACAAGTGCAAGCAGCACTGAAAACACAGCTGCTATAATTCCATGCCATGCCAGTGGCTCCAACTTTCTGGGTGGGCCAACTACAACAAAATGTCAACAATAAAGCCAATGCATTGCATATTGACTGTATGAAGATTAATAGTGTTTCGTTGGTTATTTCAGTACAATGAGATTTTTTTAAGCATACGTTCCAGCAGAAGCGGGATGCTCCTCTGTTATGGTGGCCAACACATAACATAAATTCACTTCAAGGAAGAACTGCCTAAATATCTTACTGTGCCATCCCACTTTTTTTTTTACAAATATCTGGAAGTTTACAACTGCACATAAACACACACCTAAAAAGACTGTTATTTAAGTGACAATAACCACATTTATTATGGAAGGTGCACCTTATTTAATGGCCTGATGTAATTAAAACAATGCTATATATGGGTTGCCAACAATAATACCAACTGTAACACATGACAGCTGCCAACTGAGAAGGGGATATAGGAAGTTTAGGCATAGTACAACTTTTTCCAACAGGACCGTGACATGCCACAACTGAAACTTGAGTTTCTGTCAACAAAATGAAGGTTAAAACCCTAATGTGTCACCAAAATACAACCTCAAAGCTCAATCTGTAAGGCAAAACTTGCTGTCATTGGATATGAGTTGGAGGAAATGAAGCCTCAAACACCGGTGGAGTAAATACTTTAAACTTCAGTTTCTGCCCATAAAATGATAGCTCAAAGTCAATCTTTGCTAGCAAAATAAAAGGCCACCACCTGTATTGCAATACAGTTTGTGTTTTAAATGCATCCTGACAGCTCTACATTGAGTTTCTGTCACTACAGAAAAACTTCAAAGCCTAATATTGGTTGATTAAATATTTTTGGGTTTTTCATATACCTGAGTACCATGACTTTAGTGTATGCAATTTTACTGTAGTAGCAAAAATAGTCTATGACCTCAAATATGTAATATGAAAGTACTAAAGAGATTCACAAAGGAATTATTACACTTACATGACCATTTTCATTAAAATATTTTCTCTGAGCACAGGACCATTACTATTTCAAGATACTAATGACGATTTGTAGAGAATTATGACTCAGAAGAGTGTTCAGAGAAGTTTATATTTTGTATTGGTGCTGCACAGATTACACTGTATTGACAGGTAGGTTTATCAGTACATAACAAATGGAAAAGGTAGTGCAAAGTGGTCATGACCTAAAACAGAACTATTCCAGCAAGTGCCAGCAGGGACTCAGAAAACTATTCCAGCTTCTACTAGCAGGGACTGAGGAAAACCACAAACACCTCACTCACTCAGGATACCTATTCTCCTAGCCAGAATATTAATCCAGGACCTCCAAAATATAAAGCAGAAGTCCTACTGTTCAGTCACACATCAACAGGAAATAATCAAGTTACAAACAGTGAAATGAAAAATCTAATAAAACAGCTCACCTGACAATTTGGCAAGGCTGATATTTGACTGATAACCATTGGTTACTGGTTCCACTTGTGACAACTGGACAATATAAGGTGGTCTCAACTTCATTTCTGAACTTAGATCTGTGAGGTTGATTTTTGTTGTCAGACTTTGGGGCTTGTTGTATCGTTGTCTGGTCTTGTGGATAATGCTGTCTGAAATTACAATACATGTGGCTTCAAAATTAAGTTATATTGACGACCAGTAATCACACTGGCATTCCAACACAACCATCAACTACCTATGGCACAGCAATCACTTCATGCACTAGTTACTTTAACATTAATAACTGTGCATTTTTCCACATAATGTAATTTTTGTTTTGTACTGATTCTTACAATAAATATTATTTAGATGAACTTCAAGCTTCAACTAATTAACTTCCATTAGTTAAATACAGCTGTTTGTTTGTGAATACTTAATTGTCAAAATATCACCCAAATGCCCTCCAGCACTGCCTGTTTAGGCAATGCTAGAGGGCATTTCTTGTAAGAGTTCACAACAAGTGAATGTCTTCATTAATATACTTAAACTACACAGGTAAGGAATTACAGGTCTTACCAAATTCAATAAATGAGTAGGGCCGACGAACTACATTCACTTTAGTCAGTTCATATTTTGTTACGAATTCTCTCATTATTTCATTCAGAAAGCTAAACGCCAGAATGGATGGGTATGTAGCCTCACACATGGCAAAGCACGACAAACCCATTGTTGTAATGAAGCTGAAACATAAAATAACTATGTCGAATCCTCACATCATAAATTTCAACACAGCAATAAAACATTAACTGAAAATAAAGTAGATCTTCTCTAAGTCACCACGATAAATTCGACTATTGTGAATATTCACTATTTGTCAGCAACAACTGTGCACTGTAATGAAATCTGGGCAGAAACGAACTTAACCTACAAACAGAACCGGCAATATTCCAGCACACAAGTACTAGGCTGTTCAATACTTACTGGATTGTGTGTGTACCAAGATTCATTGTGCATCTGTCGGGAAACTGGTACGCTTTTTTTGCAAGCAACTTCACATAACGTTTGCTATCTTTCATAGTCCTATTTACTTCATCGTTGAAATCTGTAGTGGCAGAGAGTGCCATGCCGTCTGACGTACGAACTATTAGGGCGTACACAATCATTGTATAACATTACAGTGCTTAACATAATAGCCTAAACATCAATCACGCACATTTCTTTACAGCATGAAAACCATTCGTAAACAATGTTAACGAAAAGAGCGAACATATCACGCGTGACGACAACGAACAACGAATACGCACACAATTTTCCGCTCTCACACACCGACGACGTTTCAGTTCCAGTATAACATGTGTACCAACATTTGCCACGATCCCATTACACTCAATTAGTGCTAAGGCATAGCAATTAAAGAATAAATATTCCCTAACACTTTAATGTATGCATATTAATATCAGCTTCAGTTCTTTGATATATGTACGTAATTACAAGACTTTCGAACAATTACACAAAATGCCGAAGTAATTCCATTTCAATATCGAAAGATACCCTATCCCTATATGATCTGTGCCCTATTCCATGCATTACAGGTCGTACTTCCGTTGCTTTCGTACGCGACACAGATTACGTATTTGTGATGTACTCGAAAGGGGAAAATATTACATGGGCATTAAGATCTTCAATAATCTTCCTCCATACATTAAAGATATATCTAATTATGTTAGGAAATTTGTTTAAAACGATTCCTACATATATATTCTTTTTACTCCATGGAAGAATATATTCAATATAAATCTAACACATGCTGATAATGTGCCATTCAATGTCTTTAATAAGACCATTTATTTAATATATAGTCTTAATAATCTATGTTTATTGTCACAAAGTCTCACAAAAAAAATAACATTTTGTCATCTTAATGTTATTCGCATGTGTATAATTGCTATCTGTATTTATTTTGCTACGATTTGCTTGTATATCTGACTTGTTCCTCTGTAACTATAATCATATCTTCCTATGTTTTTCTCGTTACACAGTGGTTTGTCCTGTGTGTATTAAACCTCATTCATGTACTTCACTTGGAATCAATTTTTGATTCCACACATTTATATAATTTTACATGTATTACTCTTGACATGTTCTGTATTCAACTTATTTTTATTGTGGATTTATGAAACAAATTAACTACAAATATAAATAAGAGACAGAATTTTTCTAACGTACGGAAGGCTTGTGTACGTGTACTAATTGCGGAGAATGTCTCTCCTACCTCATCCACTGTCATTCTCACATACTAGACTGGTCTCAATAAATACCATAATAACGCAATGTTAGACACACTAGACAAGGTATAAACCTGCAGTAGAACTAACAGGTTGATGTATGTAAATAACTATGAGTATGTAAGATTTCAGATACTTTTGTAACCATTATTTGTTGCATAACTATATCTCTACCTTGACAATATCATAGGCCAAATGAATACAATTCATATCATTCAAACTTACCTGCCATGCAATTCAGTTTTCATCTGTCATCATCATCATCATGTCCATCATCATTCATTTATTTCTCCATAGATCAATCATGGTGTCATGTGTACAAAGCCAGTCTTCACATAAGATTACAAGAATAATATTTTGTACCAGAAGTATGCATACTCTGCCTGGGATATGGCCAGACTGGTGTTTAGTCCAAGTAATGTAATAACAAATGGAAATAAGTATCCTTTTTGGGTGAAATGTCAAGTTCTTTAATGTTAAACCAGGTGGCATATATGATTACCACCACCTGGTAATGGGATGTGTTTATCCTCAACTTTTGCTTTATATATTTGATAACTGCTGTAGTTTCACTGTTGTAGCAAGTATGCAAAATTAGACTCGTCTGATCATTACTGTGTGCAGCAGAATTACTTTAATATGGATGCTAATACTCTGGAAATCGTGACACTCTTGCAGTTAAGGAAACTGACTGTAGGTCTGGGAAGTCCTCCAAAAAAGATTCCAAGGTGTCTCTACACTGATCACTGTGGTAAATTGTGACCTCTTGTCCCTATTTCAGCAAATACTTCAGCTGTGGAGAGTCTTGATGTGTCTCCCAGTCCTTCAGCAGCCATAAAAAAAACTGAAGAATTCAAATATATTGATATAATATAAAGGGACCCTGACTTCTCAGAACCAGTAGCTGAAGGAAATATCCAAATTGAATAACCCTCTGATTATTTTTGCAGCCCAAGTATAGAAGCAGTAACTATATATTACCTGTAAGAATTTTGGTTTTGTTTGATAATACAGAATATTTGGCAATTTACCACCTGTCAGGTCATGTGGGTACCTCATTAAAATAACTGTACTATATTAAGGAATTACATGCAATTAAACTCCTGTAATAAGTAACTCCAGGGTGCAGGCTGCTGAGCAAGGAACTAGTTCCATGGAAATAGGCATAAAATGTGTCACATTTCATGGAACCTGAAGGTTCACTACCATCTTAATATTTTTCATATTCCATGCATTAGGCATTACATGAATAATTTCATTTCCATGTTCACAAGAGCCCATCACTAGTCTGAATCCTCAGCCAGGCTTGTCCAGTCCACACCCTCACATACTGTTTGATATATTTTAATGTCATCCTCCCATCTATGTCTAGCTGATCCAAGTGATTCATTCCTTTGGGTTTCCCCACCTAAACACTATATGAAATTTCTTTTCTCCTCCAGATTTGTCATATTATGCCCTGCCCATCTCATCATCCTTGATTTCATCACATGCATATTTGGCAAGTAGTACAAATCATGAGGCCCCTCAATATGTTTTTTTTTTTTTTTTTTTTTTTTGGGGTTTTTTTTTTTTTTTTTTTTTTTTTTTTCAATTTTTTTTCCCCTCTTTTTATTTTTTTTTTCTTTCTCCTTTTTATTTTCTTTAAAAACAAAATTTTAAATT
>Ga0123355_10011401_pt1 | contig 13698 bp, 11 predicted proteins | sample TergutEmb28metaG_3_FD_89872 | JGI IMG/M metagenome (GOLD analysis project Ga0123355, IMG submission 89872) | Embiratermes neotenicus P1 segment gut microbial communities from Petit-Saut dam, French Guiana - Emb289 P1 | ecosystem: Host-associated > Arthropoda: Insects > Digestive system > Gut ...
CGCGCTACGCTTCCATAAGTGCCAACTTAGCCCACAATCCATCTTGTAGGGGCAGACCTTGTGTCTGCCCGCACAACAATACAGTTGGAACAATCGTTCATTTTGGGGCGCAAAGCACGCCGGCGGCGAACTCGGGCAGACACAAGGTCTGCCCCTACAAAGGCCACAGGACGTCATTTCCGCCTTAAGTTTGCACTTATGGGGGCTTCTCGCCCCCTTACATATACACAATTTCCATTTGGGGTAGAGTCACGCATACCGCCCGGGCCGCAGCTTTCTTAGCGATTCGCCTATTTTCTTTTCCACACCATTCTCACTGGGCATATAGTACACCTTACCAGCCAATTCCTCCGGCAAGTACTCCTGCTCTACATAGTTACCCGGGTATGAATGGGCATACTGATACCCTTCCCCATGCCCAAGCGTCCCGCCGCCCCGCTTACCGGGATCCCGCAAATGGTTGGGGATTTGCTTAATCGGGACCTGGGCCACATCTTTAAGGGCGCTGTGGATGGCGCTACAAGACGCGTTACTTTTTGGCGCACAAGCAATATACGCCGCAGCTTGGGCCAGGGGGATTTGCGCCTCTGGCAAGCCCACAAATTCCACTGCCTGTGCCGCCGCCGTTGCCACCAATAGTGCATGGGGGTCGGCGTTGCCTACATCTTCTGCCGCGTGTATGACTATGCGGCGGGCAATAAATTTTGGGTCTTCTCCTGCGTAAATCATACGGGCCAAGTAATAAACCGCCGCGTCGGGGTCAGAGCCGCGCATGCTTTTTATAAATGCGGAAATGGTGTCATAGTGGTTGTCGCCATTACGGTCATAGCAGAGCGCACGCTTTTGAATGCATTCCGACGCCGCTTCCAAGTCAATAACAATGCGCCCATCCGCCCCAGGCTCTGTGGAAAGCGCCGCCAGCTCCAGTGCATTAAGGGCTGTGCGGGCGTCGCCGTTTGCCCGGTCTGCCAAAAATATCAGCGCATCTTCTTCTATATGAAGGGGCAGAAATCCCAGACCCTTTTCCTCGTCTTTAATTGCACGCAGTAGCAATGTCGAAATATCTTCTACCGTAAGTGGATATAACTCAAATACCATAGACCGGGACACCAGTGCCTTGTTAACCTCGAAATAAGGGTTTTCTGTTGTTGCGCCAATAAGAATAAGAGTGCCGTCTTCCACGTGGGGCAGTAGTGCGTCCTGCTGTAATTTGTTAAAGCGGTGAATCTCGTCCACAAACAAAATAGTACGCTTGCCATACAGTGCCAGAGTAGACTTTGCGTCTTCTATGGCGCGCTGGATATCCTTTATGCCGGCAGATGTGGCGTTTATTTGCGTAAATACTGATTGGGTAGAGTTGGCAATAATGCGGGCAAGGGTGGTTTTGCCTGTGCCGGGCGGGCCGTATAGCACCAGCGAACTAAGCCTGTCGGCCACAATGGCGCGGTACAGCAAGGTCTTCTTACCAATGATATGAGTCTGCCCCACCCAGTTTTCAAGTGATGACGGGCGCATCCTGGCGGCTAAGGGGGCTTCTTTTTTTAGTGTGTTTGAACGGGTGCTTTCGAATATATCCATGGTACCTCCATTTCAATGAGGGCTCCGCCCTCAAGCTCCCGCCGCTACGCGGGGCAAAGCCCCACTTCGCTTCCTCGCTTGCGCCTTTGGCGCGCACTGCGGGCGAGTGCTTCGCACTCAATGCTATACAACATCCACATCATGTAAACCCCGCACTGCATACACAAACGCCAGCCCGCCGGTTATCATGCACCATGCAAAAAACGCGAGAAGGCCAGCAAGCATACCCCAAGGGGCGCCCCACACAAAGAAGATAGCCATTAACCCGATCCAACCGGCCAGCACGCATGTTATAACCGAAAGCGTAGCGGCCAAATTCTTCCCGGCCCGGGACGTTACGCCAAACAACCTGCCGCTGGCCACCTGCAAACCAAGTGCCATAAACACGCAGGCCAGGTAGGCCAAAAAACCCATAAGCACAGCTAGAGCTGACGTACCGGAAATCGCCCCCGCCAAGCCAAAAACCACCACCGCAGTAATTGCGGTATTAATAACCCGCGACATATTAACCCAAATCAGCTTACGCGCCGGGGTATCCGGCAACAGGCTAAAAGTCGGGCTAAGTAGCTCCTTAAATCCGCTGTCGTGCCCCACAGAAAGGGCGATGGCAAAAACAAGGGGCAAAAGCACCGCCAAAATACTCTGGTGGGGCACCCCAAGAAACCTGAAAAACATCGCTACATACTCGACGCCAATACCGCCAAGCCGTACATACAACCCCCACAATACGGCATATACCACCCATATAAATATGTCCTTATCAATCACACCCAGCCAGCCGGAAGCTTTTCTTTCACGCATATGCTTGAAGAAAAACGCCGCAGCACCATTATATGACGCAGACATATCGTCCCCCTTTGTCATCGTAGGGGCGGGGTTTCGACCAGCGAAGCTGGTGATGCGAAGCATCAGGCCACCCGGCCAGCAAGCATAGCTTGCGCGAGGGTCTTCCCGCCCGGAAGATAAAGCAGTTAATGCATTATCGGCATTATCGCGCAATATTCCTGACTCGACATCTTCCGGGCGGGAAGACCCCGCCCCTACAAAATCCAGACCCGGGTCGTGATAACCCTCTAGCGCATCCTCATAAAAGTCTGGCCTAGACCGGTATATAACAGCAAAGAAATATCCGCCGGTTGCCACAAGAAGCCCGGTATAAAAAATACCCCATAGCACATCCTGGGCCATAAACCTATAAGCCCCGGCCGCCGCCCAACCTACCAGTGGTGTCAGTTCAAACATACGTGAGTTAATTAATGCTTCAAGCCCGCTTCCAAAATCCCATCCGGCATCATAGGCAAAAAATAAAAATACCCCAACCAGCAAAACACACCAAAAAAAGCCTATCCAACGATAGACTTTTTTATATGCCACAAACAAATAAATCCCAAACAATTTTGAGACCACCATTAATATGAAACCAAACAACCCAGCAAGCACAAACTGCGAAAAGGCCATCTCCACCCGGGTGCCATAGAAAAACATTACAATGAGAACAGTCGAGACAATAAACAGCATACCGTCTAAACGCCTAACCAGCCCACCCAGTAGCAATGTGCTCGGCATAATTGGCGATGTAAAGACAAGATTCACATCTTCCATACCAAAGCTACCGGCACCGCTGTAACGCCCCGCCCAGTACGGGAAGATAAATAGTACAAACATCAGCACTTTGATTTCAGTAAGATCTGCAGGGATCCGCAGTTCAAACCCTGCACCTGTTACTGCGCCAATTATAAGTATGCCGACAAATAACAACACACCCAGTATTTGCAAGACCAGTTTGGGGTTTTTGAAGGCGGTGAATACACGGTTTTTTAGACTACGGGTGGAAAGGTAGATTAATGCTGACATACTGGCCCCCTGTAATAAGGATTGCACCAGTATATATCCGATTTTACCCAGGCGCAAATCAGGCAACAAAACGTCACGGAAATCAACCTTGCATATATGACGTGAGTGTGTTAAAACGCGTACATCCCCTACCCCACAGCCCTATACAAATTCCAAACAAACATAGCCGCTTCAACCCTGGTCACATGGTCCCTGGGGTTAATATTCCTCCCGTCCCCGGCAATAAACCCGGCACGAGCCAGTGACGAAATAGGCAGGCGCGCATAGTCTGCTATTAACGCCAAATCATTAAACCGCGAAATAGCACTCAGCTCATAATCCGGTGTAATATTCCCTTTTGCCAGCATTATATTATATAACATAGTCATCATATCCTGGCGGGTAATAGACCGCCCAGGCGCAAACCGGTTATATCCAATGCCGTTAACCAGCCCCAGCCGTTTGGCAATATCCACATACACCCCGCGCCCAACAATAGACACATCATAAAAGGGCACATGCTCGAAGTACGTGATATCGTGGGCGGTAATCCCCAAGGCGCGTATTGCGGCGGCCAGCACATCTTGGCGGCTTGCGCCCCCGGCAGGGTTGAAATGTATGGGCTCGTAGGTTTCAGAGCACAAGTACATATCCATTAGATCCCGGGCTACAACAAACTCTATGGCCTCGCGGGCCCACTCAAAGCTCTCTGTGCCAATGATGGCAGGGGCGGCACTTTGGTCATAGGGGTTTAGCCACACACCGCCTGCATATAACCTAATGGGACTGCGGTTACCGGCAACAGTGGCAAAGCCTATCCATGTAATGCCGTCGTTTACACGAAAGGGAAGACGCTCTACTTTCTCAATACCGGCGTATGCCAAGGGCAAATTCGGGATTTGATATCCGCGGTTACTATCCATTAACATGCATATATCATCATCCGGCGGGACGGCAAGGGTTTCCCAAGTGCCGCGCCAGTCGCTGGTGCGAAACAGGCCGCCTGCATACCAATAATAATAGCCGTCGTGGTACGTATACCAGCTTGCGGCGGGGGCTTGAATTACCCAGTCGGTCATGTTAGCAGATACTGCGAAAAAGCCACTGCAGCCGGGGTGTTGGGTGATTATGCCAAGGGCCACGCCATCACTGACAGATACTAAGCTAATGGCATGAAAATTAGAACTCAAAGCATGTGCGCTTTGCTCTACGCTTGTCCAACTGTCCTCCATCAGGCAGGTAAAGCATTCGCAGATATCGTACGAATAATATGGCTCGTATTCCTCTGCATGTGCCATGTCGGGAAAGATAATGGCGGATAGAAGTACCGCCACGGCCAATAAAGCGGCCATGTTTCTTCTTCTGTTTCTCATGTGTTGCATGCTGATCCTCCTGTAATTTGGAAGCGTGCGATGGGAAAAATCCCACTGCGTAATTTTCCAATTATTGTCAGCACGCATAATGCCATAGAGAGGAATGAAATGTCAATACTTACCATTTTTCCATTCCGCTACCCTGCTTGACCCAGGCCTACCATTAGCAATAATATGTACATATCGAAATAACCACAGGAGGTATCCATACATGGAAACCAAAAAAACCGTAACAATAACGATTATAGCAACATTAACGGCCATGATTGTGTTCACACTGGTAATAGTGCTAATGGGCACCAATTCCTGGGCGGCCAGCGCATCCGACCACGGATACTACCCTATAACGCCACAGGAGGATAATATGCCAAACTACGAAGACATTTATCTTTACAATGATGACCTCGTTGGTTGTAACCTTGATGTAATTCTTGGATCGCAGCAGGACTATCACGAAAATACTCATTACCAAGAAGAAGCCAATGAAGAAACCAATGAAGAACCCCCCTTCACACCAATATTCAAACGCGAGCCACTACCAGAGCATATAATCGAGCAAATCACAGGCGTGACTTTCCACGACCACACACCCTTTGGCCACTATTTTCTCACATACCTAACAGTAACCCACGTAAACTTCGCAGGGGAAAGCACCATAGGGCACCTAATAGTGGCCGACTCACTGGGTGACGAAGTCCTGGAGATTTTCCAAGAAATCTACGAAAGCGGCTTTCCGATTTATAGCATCCGCCTGATAGACTATTTCGACGCAAGCGACCAGCTATCCATGGCCGCCAACAATAGCCACGCCTTCAACTACCGCTACATAGCGGGCACTACAACTATTTCACAGCACGGCCTGGGAAGGGCCATAGACATCAACCCAATCCAAAACCCATATATCCGCGGCACCACCATTTGGCCGGCCGCAGGGGAAGCATATCTGGACAGGGCATATGTGCGCCCCGGCATGATAGTACCCGGCGACGCCGTATACACCGCATTCAGAAGCCGCGGCTGGACATGGGGCGGCAATTGGAACAGCCTTAGAGATTATCATCATTTCGAGCGAAGGTAGTATGCCTGTGTTATACTGGTCAAGGGAAAGCAAAAAGTTAGTTAGGAGATATACATGCCAGAATACATCCACACAATCCCAGTACTGGACGCCCTGCGCGACCCCGGCCACTGCGCCTTTTGCGCAATGCACACCCGCATAGAAACCCATGCAATCCAGTTCATAATGGGCCCGGCATACATGGAAGACGATGTACGCATGGAAACCAATAAAATCGGCTTTTGCCCAACCCACATGTCCGCCATGTACGCAGAGCAAAACCGCTTGGGCCTGGCCCTGATGCTACACACCCACATCCAGCAAATAAACAAAGATATGTCGTCAATAATGAAAAACCGCCTGCCGTCACCGCTGTTTGGCAAAGACACCGCAGGGCCACTGGCCAAAATCCAATCTCACTTGGAGAAAACACTGGATACATGCTATGTATGCCGTAGCGTAGAACGCAATTTCACCCTGTACATGGGCACTTTCTTACATTTATGGCAACGTGGCGGCGAGGAAGCCCAGCTTATAAAAAGCCAAAAAGGCTACTGCCTCCCCCACTTTGCCCGCCTTTTATCCGCCGCCAATGACAAGTTTGGCAAAGGCAAACGCGAACGGTTCTTGGAAGAAATCGTAACGCCGCAACTCAAACACATGCGCACCCTGGAAGAAGATGTAGAGTGGTTTACCCAAAAATTCGACCATCGCAACTCAAGTGAGCCTTGGAAAAATTCCAAAGACGCACTGCCACGGGCGCTTGCAATGTTTGGCAGCAAAACGCCCACTGCGTAGGTTTTGATGATTCTGATAAAAGCGCTCCACCCCAGAAAGGACGTGCACAAATGATACGCAATTTCTTTGAGACAGAAGCCGCAAAGCTCCGCAAAATGAACTTTAGGGACAAGCGGCAATATATTTGGGAGTACTACAAAATCCAGATTATTGTCACATGCGTCATTATATTTGTCATCGGATACATGATTAACCACATGTTTATTAACCCGCCCACCCGCAGTTACCTATATATAGCATGGCAGGCCGGTTTTGTGCATTCAGAGAGCCTGGACGCCTTGGGCACAGCCCTTAACCCCATAGTAGAAAATTACGAGCGGTATGAAGTCCATGTCCGTTCCTATGTACTAACCGGCGACCCGCAAATGGATCAAGCCTTAATTACCCGCTTTCATGCGCTGACCCACGTGGGCGATTTGCATGCCATGATTATCCGTGGCGAACAGGATGTGCGTGCCAATGCCGAGGCAGGTATGCTTAGGCCCATGGATGGCATGTTGGCAGAGCTTTTGGCACTAAACCCAGCTATATATGATTATATACAACCACGTATACTAAGCGCAGACTTTACCGACCTAGACAATAACGAGCAATCTGCTGTGCTGGCCATATCCCTACAAGACGCATCTTTCTTTGCGGAACGCGGCGTAAATACAAACGAACTGTATCTGGTCATTGTTATAACAGCCGACGTGGATTACAAGATTGCAAAGGCTGTAGAGTTGATATTTGAAGGCGGGACAAACTAATGGGAAACAAATTTATGTTATTTTTGCTGGTTTGGTATATAGTTGTAAGCCTTGTTATTACGGGTGCTATCGACGCGCTTAACAATGCAAACATTGCTAATCTGGACGCCCTAATAGCGTCCCCATGGCTCATCATTGGGATGCAGACGCTGGGGTTACTGCTTCCACTCTTTCTTTGGATTTATATGAAAAAAGATTCGTTTATGGCCAATATGCCAAGGATGCCGCTGGGTGGCACCAATATCTTGATAATCATCATGCTTGGTTTCTTTTTACAACCTGTAATGATGCTGGTTTCCGGCATTTCTTCGCTTTTTTTCACAAATCATGTGTCCGTAATGATGTATGACTTTATGCAACAGCCAATATGGCTTATTCTGCTGGCGATGGCTGTCACACCGGCTGTAATTGAAGAGCTGGTGTTTAGGGGGTACTTGCAATCCCAGCACTCTAACTTCCCAATTTAGCAGGCCGCGCTAATGAACGGTCTCTTTTTTGGGATTATTCATTTGAACCCCCAACAGTTCTCCTATGCCTTTGTACTGGGGGTTATTTTTGCGTACATGGTCTACTATACCCGGTCTATTTGGGCAGGCATTTTGCCTCATTTTATTTTTAATGCCTCCCAGGGTCTGCTTGGCCGCTGGGCATTTAGTGTCGAAACAGAGACTGCATACGCATACGAAGCTCCAGCCGAATGGGCATTTGCGGCAGAAAACCCCGCACTGGCCGGGGTTTTGATCCTGGGCATAATTAATATCTTTGTGTTACCGGTGGTTATTGCGCTATTTGTGGCACTTATTAAGCACAATAAATCCCGCGTAGAAACCCAGCAACAATCCCCAACTTGGGCTGGAGGAACCACATGCAGCGAGTACAGCGCGGCAGAGGCCACAAACTGGCCCGCATCATATGTGCCGCCAGATTATTCATACACCAACGAGTACCCGGCACCAGAGCCAAAGCCCAGACTTTTTGACAGATACGCCATAGCTGTTATCGCTATTTTCATTGTGCTTTCCGCTCTTCCATACATTATCCCATATATTATTTGAGGGTAGCGCCCTCATTTTAATAGGAGGTCTTATATGTTTACACCGGATTATCAAAACATTGTAAACGCGGCATTAAACCGCAAATCCAATCGCATCCCCCTTTACGAGCACATCGTCAACGAAGGCTTTATGGAAAGCTACACGGGGCAAACTTTTGCCGATTTGAAACAGGGCAACCCATCCGACATGGAAGAATATTTTCGCCATTACACAGGTTTTTTTGAAAACCTGGGCTATGACACTGTTTCATTTGAAGGGTGGGCCAGCGCGGCCATGCCCGGAAGCGGTGCCCTTGGCAACCACCAGGAGGGCGTAATCAAGACCCGCGAGGATTTTAATAATTACCCATGGGACGAAGTACCCGATATTTTCTTTAATATGTATTCCAAATATTACGAGGCACTTCGTAAGCAAATGCCCCAGGGCATGGCTGCCATTGGCGGCATAGGTAACGGTATCTTCGAATGTGTGCAGGAAATCGTGGGGTTTGAACCGCTGTGCCTAATCAAGGGTGACGACGAGGAGCTATACGCCGATTTGTTTGCAAAGGCCGGTGACATGCTTGTAGCTATATGGGAACGCTTCTTGCCCCAGTACGGCGATATCTACTGTGTGTGCCGCTTCGGAGACGACCTTGGATTTAGGTCTGCCACGCTACTGTCCCCCGGCGATATCCGCGAACATATAATCCCGCAATATAAGCGTATCATTGATATTATTCACGGCTATAACAAGCCATTTCTTCTGCATAGTTGCGGCAATATTGACGCTATCATGGAGGATTTAATTTCGGTTGCAGGCATTAACGCAAAGCATTCCAACGAAGATGTAATAGCACCGTTTTCTTATTGGATTAACGAATACGGCAAGCGCATAGGCAATTTTGGCGGCCTGGATACAGACGCACTGTGCGATGTTAACGACTGCGATATTGTGGAATACACCACCAACGTGTACAACCAGTGCGCCGCCAAAGGGTATGGCGTAGCCATAGGAAGCGGAAACTCCATACCAGAGTATGTGAGCGAGAAGCGGTTTGTTAAGGCCTTGGAGGTAATTCGCCGTTTGCGTGGGGAGTAGTGGCACTTATTACTCATTACGAGCAACACCTTGCGGCAACACGCAAAAACCGTTAATCTTGCGGGGATAACAGGGTGCGAAGCCCACAAACCATCTTGTAGGGGCAGACCTTGTGTCTGCCCGAGCTCGCCGTCAGCGTACACTTAGTCACATATGAAGGATTGTGCAAACTGTATCATTGTGCGGGCGAACACAAGGTTCGCCCCTACATGACGGCTTGTGGGCTAAGTTGACTCTTTCGGTCATTAATTCATTTAGTCACACGCAATCCGCCGACGTCGTTTTTGTCCGAAGCGGTCGCCTAGTACATTTAGCAACTTTTGATAATTAGATCAAAAGCGTTTGAGGGCAGCGCCCTCACAACCGGGTGCGAAGCACCCGCCCGCAAAAACGCGCCAAAGGCGCAAATGAGGAAGCGAAGCGGGGCTTTGCCCCGCGAAGCGGCGGGAGTTTGAGGGCAGCGCCCTCATTGAAATAGGAGAGAGCTATTTGCGCAACCTAACCCTACTAACAGACTTTTACGAACTAACAATGATGCAGGCATACTACCACGCCGAAACCAACACAGGCCGCAAGCAATTAGCGGCTTTTGACATGTTTTACCGCGAAAACCCCTGCGGAAACGGCTATGCAGTAGCCGCGGGTCTTCAACAGCTCATCGAATATATCCAAAACCTAAGCTTCACTGAAGATGATATCGCGTATCTACGTTCCACCGGCACCTTTGGCGAGGATTTCCTGGTCTTTTTGAAGGATTTCCGCTTCACAGGGGACATTTACGCAGTGCCGGAAGGCACGGTTGTCTTCCCCGGCGAGCCCCTTATCCGCGTCACCGGCACCCTTATCGAGGGGCAGCTTATAGAAACCGCCATGCTTAATATAGTCAACCACCAGAGTCTTATCGCCACCAAAGCGGCCCGGGTTTGCTGGGCCGCCACAGGGGACAGAGTACTGGAGTTTGGCCTGCGCCGCGCCCAAGGCCCGGATGCGGGGCTTTACGGTGCCCGGGCGGCAATAATTGGCGGTTGCCATGCCACCAGCAATGTGCTTGCCGGGCAACTCTTCGATGTACCGGTACGGGGCACCCATGCACACAGCTGGATAATGAGCTTTGATACAGAGCTCGAGGCCTTTAGATATTACGCCAATTTATACCCCCAAGCCTGTATTTTGCTGGTGGATACCTATGACACATTACGCTCTGGCGTGCCCAATGCTATCCGTGTGTTTCAGGAGATGCGGGAGGGGGGAATTAATCTTTCCCAATACGGGATACGGCTTGACAGCGGTGACTTGGCCTATCTTTCCAAAATGGCACGTCAAATGTTGGACGAAGCCGGATTTACCGACGCCTTTATCAGCGCGTCCAACGATTTAGACGAATATTTGATTTCGGAACTCAAGACCCAGGGCGCACAAATTAGCGTATGGGGCGTAGGCACCCGCTTGATTACATCAAAAGAAAACCCCGCATTTGGCGGTGTGTACAAGCTTGTGGCCCTTTCACGCGATGGCGAAACCTGGCAACCTAAAATCAAGCTAAGCGAAGACCCTGTTAAAGTTACAAACCCCGGCATAAAAAAGATATACAGGCTATACGACGCATTAACGGGCAAAATGAAGGCCGATTTGATTACCCTGGAAGACGAATTGGTAGACGCAGACAACGATTTGACCATATTTGACCCCATCGCCACCTGGAAGCGCATGACCCTCAAAGCCGGGACTTTCACAGTGCGGGAGCTACTTGAACCCGTTTTCAAGAAAGGCAAATGCATATATCCAACGTACACCGTTGCCCAAATACAAGAATACGCCAAAGCCGAGCAGAACACCCTGTGGGAAGAGCATAAACGCCTGGTACGCCCACAGCTTATGCCCGTAGACTTGTCGCAAAAACTATACGACCTAAAACAAAGCCTAATCGTAAGCGCACGCTAATAATTACATTGGCACAACGCCCCATAAGTGCTGGCTAAAAGTGAATCCAACGTCTTGTGGCCTTTGTAGGGGCGGGGTCCTCCCGCCCGCAGGATAAAACAGTTGATACATCGTTGGCCTAATAAGAAGGATTCACGGCACGACAAACGCATGAAAAAAAATTAACCGCGAAACACACGAAACACGCGAAAAAAAACCTGTAAATCTAGACATATAACATTTCGATTTGCTTTTTTCGCGTGTTTCGCGTGTTTCGCGGTTGAAACCCATTTAGTTTACCATTAACTGGAGTTCATGCGATTGTCGTGGATTCACGGCGCGATACCTTGCGGGCGGGAAGACCCCGCCCCTACAACATGCAAATCACTACTATATCCCATGTCATACAGACGTTGCGCCCAATCAGGAGGGGCATAACGCTCTATAATAAGGAGGAAATATTATGCAACAACTCATTTCAAACCTAGAAGCCAAAAAGGGCTTCAAACTCAACATGATAATCGGATGCGACGGCTTTGTAGACGAAATCATCCACCTAGTAGACAAGCGTCAAGACTACGCAAACTACACCCGCATCCGCACCATCGCCGAATATGGCGAGCGTATCAGCCGCGCGGCAGGCCTTTCCACCAACATGGAAATGGTCACCATTCAAACCAAGCTCGGCGGCAACGGCCCCATCCTTTCCAATGCATTATTGGAATACGGGGTAGAGCTGACATACGTGGGCGCACTGGGCTACCCAGACATTCACCCAGTTTTCAAGCCCATGGCAGACAAAGCCAAATCAGTCTTTAGCCTAATCAACGCCGCCGGCACAGACGCACTGGAGTTTGAAGACGGCAAAATCATGATGGGCAAGCACTCTGTGCTAAAAGATTTAGACTGGGAAACATTCAAAAAAGGCCTGGGCGGCGTAGAAGGCATTGCCAAGCTCATAAACGAAGCCGACCTATTTGGCATGGAAAACTGGACCATGATCCCCCATATGAGCGCCATCTGGGAAGGGCTTATAGCCGAGGTATTCCCCCTTCTTAAAGACCGCGACGTAAAGCCACTGGCCTTCTTTGACCTGGCCGACCCAGAAAAACGCACCGATGAAGACCTAGTAAAGGCCATGAAGCTAATCGGCCAATTCGAAGGCAAATTCCGCGCCATTTTGGGCCTAAACGAAAAAGAAGTTTACCAAGTAGCCGAGGTAATGGGTATAAAACTCCTTGACGCACCAGACGCAGAAAAACTCAAGCACGCCGTTACCGAGACCCACAAAAAACTAGGCATCTACTGCCTGATGGTCCACCCGGTACGCTCTGCATGCTGTGCAATCGGCAACGAGTACTTCACCATAGACGGCCCATACTGCGAAAAGCCCGTACTAACCACTGGTGCTGGTGACAATTTGAATTCCGGCTTCTGCCTGGGCCAAGCACTGGGCCTTGACCCACTGTCTTCCCTAACACTGGGCGTAGCCACATCCGGCTTTTATGTACGCAATGCAAAAAGCCCCACATTTGACGATGTAATTGAGTTTATAAAAGCCTGGGACGCAGGCAAAGTGTAAGGAGCGTGACCTATTTTATGCTACGCACAAACGCAGACAAACTACCAATACTCTCCGTAGGCGGGGTAGTATGGCACCCAAAAGGCGGCTCCCGTATACGCATTAACGTAGACGGCCAAGCCCTTTTTCTACCAGCCGTTGGCGGCATAACCTATAACGCCAAAATCGGCGACTGTTGTATGGGCTGGGCCGCCGACCACCTGGAGCCCGGCGTATCCACACGCCACAAAGATGACGCCCACAACGAGTCATATATCATGCTAAGCTGTATCGGCAACGAAGCCACAGTAAAAAGCGGCGACGCCAAAGGCGAAAAAGGCTTTGTAACTGGCAAACACGGCGGCTGCAACCATGTAATGATTCACTTTGCACAAGAAACCCTGGAAAAACTAAACATCGACGATAACATCGGCGTAAAAGCATGTGGTCAGGGCTTCGAACTGCTGGACTACCCGGAAATAATCCTGCGCAACATGTCCCCTGACCTGCTTTCCAAAATGAATATACAAGAAGCCAGCGGAAAGCTGAAAGTAGGCGTTGCCAAAATGGCACCGGCGGCAATAATGGGCTCCGGGCTTGGGGTAACCAACTCCACAACCGGGGACTATGACATCACCGCCTTTGACGAAGGCATCGTGAAAGAATACGGCCTGGACAAGCTACGTTTTGGCGA
>Ga0123355_10011404_pt1 | contig 13696 bp, 7 predicted proteins | sample TergutEmb28metaG_3_FD_89872 | JGI IMG/M metagenome (GOLD analysis project Ga0123355, IMG submission 89872) | Embiratermes neotenicus P1 segment gut microbial communities from Petit-Saut dam, French Guiana - Emb289 P1 | ecosystem: Host-associated > Arthropoda: Insects > Digestive system > Gut ...
TGTTGTGTGGAGTTACTTGGTTATATGGTATCAACAGAATGGTGTTGTGTGGAGTTACTTGGTTATATGGTGTCAACAGAATGGTGTTGTGTGGAGTTACTTGGTTATATGGTGTCAACAGAATGGTGTTGTGTGGAGTTACTTGGTTATGTGGTGTCAACAGAACGGTGTTGTGTGGAGTTACTTGGTTATATAATGTCAACTGAATTGTTGTGTGGAGTTGCTTGGTTATATGGTGTCAACAGAAGTGTTGTGTTCTGTGGAGTTGCTTAGTTATATGGTGTCGACAGAATTGTTTTGTGTGGAGTTACTTGGTTATATGGTGTCAACAGAACTGTTTTGTGTGGAGTTACTTGGTTGTATGGTGTCAACAGAACTGTTTTGTGTTGAGTTACTTGGTTGTATGTTGTCAACAGAACTGTTTTGTGTGGAGTTACTTGGTTATATGGTGTCTACAGAACAGTGTTGTGTGAATATGGTAATTACAACGTTATACAGACTGCTAAAAACAACAAAAAATGTTTAAATATACAATAGCAACAAACAAAGAGCATCACCATTCCAGTTGATGAAGCATCATATCTAGGACATGTGAACACTACTGACACAGCTGATTATTACTGCTACATTCTGTAGAAGTTTGTCACATGTTAATTTGAGACTGATCACATTACAGTTTCATTTAAATATAGTAACACACAGACATTTAACAATAGGCACTACAGTTCTGTTTTCTTTGGCTTGTCAGTACAATCTAAATTATAATAAAATGAACATGTGACTTCCCCATATATTTTAACAATTCAGTTTCCACTGTTCGTATTACAGCATTTATATCATAGTGAAGTTTGTCCATGCACTCAATACTGATATCAACCAATACCATTCTCTGTATTTTAGTTTTGGAAATATTTCTACAGTCACGATTAACTGCATCATTTTTTTATTACTATCACAACCATATTTTATCCTTGTTATTTTCATTATTTTACTCCTGAACATTTTTGAAACCCCTACACTTTTCAACTGGAAAGTAATTTTGAAGCACAAAAGTCTTTTTTTTTTAAGTTAATATGTCATACACATGGACAAACTTAGTTTTTGACACTGAAACACAGATGATATATTACAAACCCAATCCATTACCTCTAAAAGGGACAACTTTTATAACATTAGTCAAATAAATAATTATGTATCAACATGTAACAAGAAAAAAAAACATGTGCTTTATTTTAAATTGCTTGTAAACAGTTATCTGTGGATAGGAGTTGGATTCAGGTGACATATAACAAGTTTTCTGATAGGAGGGTTGAGGTTCATGTATTGATGTTGAACGTGCAAGTCTTCTGGGAACCTGGGAACTATATTCTCAAGAACATGGCGTTATATTCCAGAAGACTTGCATCTTCAAATTCTGTAATCCTGTAGACATGATTGAGCCTACCCAAATTTGCAACATGAGTACTATTAACCATCACAGTATTCAGTTAAATTTGCTAGTTTTTGCAACTTGTGAAACGTAACACATTTAGTCACCTCAGCTGCTTGAAGTCATTATTTGTAAGAGTACAGGTTTAAAAAAACTGGTGGTGTGGTTTCGAAATCCTAAAACTTATTGCAAATTTTGAGCTTCTCATATTGGCGTGGTTCCAGATTCTGATCTTTTGAGATATGATGCTGTCACTGTGTAATTGACTTCCAACATATCAAAGGAATGTGGTGTCTTTGAAGGGTTAGACAGCAATTATCCAGTGACACAGTGTCATAAAACAGAAGAATGGAATCCCACACCTCCTTTAATCACATGTAATTACAGGCTGAACTGTAATATCGTCATTGTCTGCTACTTTAAACAACTTTATGGCTGTGATGGGATAACAGCAAACAGAACACCAAACACATGTTAGGTGAGTTTTATACGTCAGTGTCCTATGCATTCAGTTCTCTTGAGATGTGATGCTGTGTTGTTTTGTGAGCTGTTCCCAATGCAGATGAAGGCACTACATTCCTTCGAAATGATAGGGACCACTTGCCCATTGACACAGCATCACATTCCAGAAGACCTGAATCCTTAAGATGCTGGTAGCTAGGAAGCAACTGGAATGGACATGGATCTGGTAAAATTCTTAGAGAAAATATCTGAAAGGTGGCAATTTAACTTTCATTCTAAATATGAAGTAGATGACAACATGCACAAACATGTAGAAAATTGAAAGTAAAAAGTGACAGGCTAAACACATCTCTCTATGTTATATTCTTAATTACATTCTAATATTTCATCTCAGAATAAAGTGGGCAGAATCAATGGTGAATAAGCACATGTAATGTTATGTAATACACATTTAAATTGATATTTGAGGTTCTCACATCACTGAGGATTCAAGTCTCCTGGGACATGATGCTGGGTTGTTGGATGAGGCATTCCTAATATTTGAATGGACAATGGTAACTTCATCTTGAGGGTCAAGCAGTCTTTTGAAGATGAAGGCACTATGATCCTTCAAAATGTTGGGAAATATCATACAGTGACACAGATCACATTACAAATGACTTGAGTCTCCATTTTTAAATAATAAGTATACAGGAAAAACGTTCTTTTACATAGTATCACAAAAAAAAACATTCTTGTCACAACAAAGCAACAGTACAGAGTGACAGAAACTGTATGGGCACCCTGAATCCAACTCCAGGAGTAAGTTGACAAAAATCATGCAACACACTGCAGTGACACACAAGTATGGTCAATATTCACACACACACACATACACACACACACACACACACACACAGAGCATGGACTACCTGCTAACTGCAACATAACGAGCTGCATCAACACTTTGAATAAATGGGATAACAAAAGATCTTGTGCTTTGATTGTCTCTTTGTAATGTTTTTGTTTCAATAAACTACAATAAACTAATAACTGCCTCCATAAAATTAAAGGTAAAGTTCACCCTAGAAAACAGGCCCGAAGGGCCAGAGGGGGGGTAGAGGGATAGCTCTGTTCTTTTAGTCTTTCCTTGACCTTGGTGCTAGATGGAGGTGGGTGGTCAATGCTCTGCAATGGCCACTTTATCCCCAGAAAGAACTGGTACCTATTGTATAGGAGCCTGAGTGGGCCCCAGGGCTGGTCTGGACAGGTGCAGAAAATCTCGTCCTCACCAAGATTCGATCCCTGGACCATCCAGCCCATAACAATTCGCTATACCGACTACACTATCCCAGCTGCCTCCATATTATTAACAAAAGTGTAATAAATTTTAATTTTTGTCACCTTATGTGCTCCTTCCAGGATTGTTTCTGGGATATTCCATTAAGTTAAAAAAAAATTCAATTTTTACTGCATGTTTCAGTAACTTTATAACATTGTGTAACACAACGTGTTTTTGTATGTCCATACCAACATCACATGCAGAATACTTGCTATCTTGTGACTGACGTTAGATCATGTTCATATTAATTTTATACCTGTGTTTATAAAGATGAACGTTATTAAACCCCACAGAAAAGATGTGACTGAAAAATTAAATATAAAACTTTTAAATTTATGGAGTACTCTGTTAAATTTGGGACTATCAAAGTGTCCACATGCCTTATGTACAATCAACTGTACTGAAATGCATAATGTTGTAAAGTGACTGAAACATATATTGGAAATCAAATTATATGATGCACAAATCTATGGTTCCTAAACACAACAGATGCCCTGAGGCTACCGCACATATCCCACACTGCTGGGAGCAACAGGTAAGAACATAAACAGATGCAGCCTTGGTGACTAAATTCATAATTGGCCCCTAATCTCAGTGGATGATGAAAAGTGTTCCAGTAATCATTTTGGTAAAATGAATGAATTAAAAAATCTGATAAGCTATTAACCTCAAAAAACACTGATTAAAGCACATGTAATACAAAAAAACCCAAAATACAGAGATGTCAGGATATTTTGTAGCTAGAATAAAAAGTCCATGCATTCGTAGCTTTGCAGTTTATTTTCCATATACAAGAAAACTAACTTGACTGCTAACCTCCAAAATATGTAGAATGAAGTGATTTCAGAGTTGCAGAATTTAATAACCGCAAGTAATAATTCAGAACCCTACAACTTTAGGGTCAAGCATCAAAATATGAAATATCTGAGTGTATCTTCTGGTTTTTCAGTGCTTGATTTCATCACCGGTTTGTACAGTGAGCGAGATAAACCAAAGATGTGGTTTAATTTAAATAAGGACTACAGACAGAAAGATACACTGACTTATTTCATAGAATCAATCATATCGCTGTAATGCAGGCAAGCACCCTGCACACACACTACTGATGAAAATGATCCATTAAGTACACAGACCGTTCAACAACAGTTGTTTGCTGCAAAAAATTTCAGGAGAAATAAAACAAAACAAATTAATGTTTTTGCTAGATATAAAGAATTAAAGGTAGAGAAATTAATATAGCAAAGATTAGAGATATTAACTACTAGAGACTTTTAATCTTAGGCAATTAGCTCAGTGCTACTTCACACATATTTGAATGATGTAGTTTCCTTAGTCAACAGCGGAAGATTTGTGTTCTCAGTTACAGATAATAGCAGAACGGAATTAACCATACATTGCTGATTGAAATTAAAAAAGGTTTCGAGTTTTCACAAGTACCAAAAACCACAAACTGACATAATTGGCCATTTTAAAATCCAGTCTAGACCGCCAGAATGAATAAGAATATGGCCATAGCCTCTACAACTATTAGGGTCCACTTGTATACAAATGTAATGATATAAACTTTCCTAATTCAGTCTTTCACATTATCACTTGGAAATGGCTTAGCAATGGGCTTCAGGGTAGGCCTATTTTGTCATGTTCATTAATTAATTACTTAAGTCTGGTCACAGTTTAATTAGCAAATGAAAGCTGTCAGTGTATGTAGTCTGATGACTGACAACCAACATAACTGGTCTCCTCCTCTTTTTACCTCACAAACAACTGCACAGCTGAACAAATTAAGTATCAGTCTTCTGTCTATTTGTGTGCTCCTATTGCAGTTCTTTCTTCTGTTTCACTTAGCTTAGGGTTTATACTTTAGGACATGCAAGAATTTCACAATAGTCCGTACCTAATGAACACCTCCAAACTTAAAACTATCATCATAACAATGGGAGAAAATACTACAGTTCACTGAATCTTTTTATCAGATATATCCAATATGGGATTCCTTGAAAGTACTTTTCCTTCAGACTCAGTGGACTATAAAGTCAACAAAAGACTTGCAAGGAAGACACAACAAACCTTGTGCCTTTCACTTATAATATGTTAAATTAAATTATAAATTGGTGCTCAATAACAAGGTGACATACAAATACATAAATAAGATAGAATGAAAATAGGTTTACACTATTTTTAACAATCATCAGCCATGTTAGGCAAGTTACAGCATTTAAAAATATGAACAAAATAATCTGCTTTCATGTGTGGTAACATACATAATAAGTACCTACTTCAGCAGACATGGTTCTTTAAGGCAGAAAAGAACAAATTATTTTTACGACAACCACAAAATCTCGCACACTATGTCATTGTCCCTGTACATGCCATGAAGTCAGTGGGAGAAGTGGACTTATTTTTCCACTCATTCGTTACCTTGGCACTAGAGGAAGGTGGGTGGTCAGCCTCTTGACCTGGCTGTTGTATGCCAGAAATAACTACAGTACTCACTGAAGAGAAGACTGGCTTGGTGCCAGAGCTGGTCTGGACATTTTTGAGGGGAGTAAAATCTCTTGCTCCTATTGGGAATCGAACTTCAGACCGTCCAGCCCACAGCCTAGTCACCATAATGACTGAGCTACCCTGGCTCACAAACCGTGCCATTATGTCAGTAATTTTACAATTTCTGTAACATAGAATTTGTGAGCATGAATTGACTATATTCTGCCAAACACCTATGGCACAAGATTTTGAGATGATATATGGAGTAACGTACTGAGTGAGCAGGTGCGTATATTATGAAATAACTCCAAAACTATGAAAATAATTATTTAATTTTGGGACATACTGTGTAAAATGGAGCAGATAGCAAGAAAGAACTTCAAGTTATTTTGTTATGTTATGATTAATTTGTAACTCTGGTGCCTGAAACTGCAGGCCAGTTTTGAATTTAGTTTCATACAGGTATTCTGTGTATCTGTACTTTCATACACACTATCAATGGGTTGTTATTCTTATCCTCAAATATTACATCTCTTGCTACCATGGAACACAGTTGCTGTGGGGATCAACTGCACACTGTATGTCACATTGATGAGTGGCTCAACTGCGCACTGTATGTCACATTGTTGAGTGGTTCAACTACGCACTGTATTTCACACTGCTAAGTGGTTCAACTGCGCACTGTTTGTCACATAGCTTAGTGGCTGAACCTTGAAATATGTGTCATATTCTTGAGTGGTTCAAGTGTGCAATGTAAGTCACACTGCTGAGTGGTTTAATGGCACACTGTTAAGTCACACTGCTGAGTGGTTCAACGGCGCACTATATGTCACATTACTGACAGGTTCGACTGTGCACTGTATGTCACATTTTTCTCTGCAGACAGTCAATTATCAACACTAACACAAATTCAAGTTTAAGGTTTGATGGAGCATAAAAACAACAAACGAAGTAAAATAACACTTTCAAGGCAAAAACACTTTTGAAAGAATAGAGAATACAAATTTGTAGATGGTATACGTTGTCAATGGAAAGGCAATATAATTGTATGTGAATGCAATATAATTGTATTACCTCATAATTTATGTGTAAGATTAACTAATTTTATTACTTTCTGTCTTGACCCTAAATGTTGTCATTGGCTATAACCACATTATATTCTTATTTACTTTTCTGACTGAACATTATTTCTGACATGTTACATTGCAGAAATTCCTGCTGGCATATCATTGTGTATTTTCTACATTCCCATCACATGAATTTTTTGAGAACATAGTGGGATAATGTACTTCCTAATGTTCACATATATATTTCAGAGATAGCCAATTTTCATTCTATACAACCCAAATATTTAAAATTGTATCACTGTTGCTTAATTATTTACACTAGTGAATATTTTATATAAATACAGAAAACATGTCACAGACTATGAAAGATAACCAACAAAGATATTCATGGAAACTGACATAAAAGTAAAAGAAGAAAGCAGCACACAGAACAATTAATGAACTGCAGCACAGCGATGTACATGTAGAAGAAGAATAAGAAGAAAGAGCTGCAATCTGTGCCCAAGTAATGAATCAAATTAACACACTCAGCATTAGAACATCTCAATACACATTCATATCTGGGTAATAACCATGTTTTATTTGTCACTCTTAACAGTTCTGACCAAGTTTGGTCATCATCAGGGTTCTTGATTTCAAACTTTCACTGTGTTCTGAATGTTATATGCTTTCGTTTGGGTAATTCTCTGGCATCTGAATTCAGATGCCAGGGAATTACACAGAAGAAAGCATACATCATCAGGGGTTTCAAATACTGAAATGTGAATTCAAATTGTGACTTTATTTTTGGTTTCTGCAGTGAGTTGATGTTCATTGGTTTTAGTCTACTGAGTAAGTGCATGAACTGTAGGTGGGTTCTTCAGCATCTACTCTGAAATGCTGGGAACATTTAAACACTACATGATGCAGAAAATTAGAAAAGACCCCCTTCTGATCAGCATTTGCTGTGAGAACTTGTAAAAGAGAAATACTAAATTTCAGTTGTTCTCTTTTAAATACATAGACTTTCTGATGATGGCCAAATTTGGTCAAAACATGTAGGTGGGAGACAAATGTAACTGTGCACGTAGGTGATTTACTGATGGTTCAATTTAAAATCAGTTCAGTAACTCATTCCAAAGAGTCTGTTCCTGTAGGCCCATAATGTGGCAACATAGTCACTTTTCTTACCTTGATATCTTATAAAACACTTGATTTTGAGTAATGCAAGTTATTGTAATTGTATTTTCTGCATGCGACAGTAGTTTTTATAAACACTGGAATTTTATCTGTGCTAGATGTGAGAATGACAACTGAACACAATTTTCAAAACTGTGCATATTCCATATTTAGTCATTTTAAATTAAAGTTGTTTCTTGCACACCATACAGGCATGTGAGAGGGGCAGATGTATAGCTGTTAACATCAGCACCAGATGGAGGAGAGACTTGTCTCATGCACCGGCAACTTACCAATGGGGAAAATGACCCACGTATACATTCAGTAGGAAGCTAAGCGAGCAATGAATTTGGTCTGGACATTCTGCAGAACAGAAACATTCTCTTGCCTCTAACAGGAATTGAGACCTGCAGGTCTGGCCCATAGTTTATGGCTACACTGACTGAGCAGTCCATCATATTGCGTATATTTTAAATTGTCACTGGCATGGGCCAGTGCACTGATTCTGAGTGTAATTATTATGATATAAGAATAAACTTTATCATTATCAGTCACAGAAGTACAAAATCTAATATTTGTTAGAAAATGTAGTGTGTCTTCACACAGCCACAAACAGGTAGTAATTTTTTTTATGTTCATTTGCAAAGTTGCGAAAAGTGACTGTTAGTTTCATCATGTCAGTATGTCCGTCTGTTCGTCTGTCTGCACAGAACTCCTCTCCTGCTGGGCATATTTTTAAGAAATCTCAACCTGGAGAAGTTTCACTAAAATCTGTCGTGAAAACTCAGGTATGGTTAAAAGTTGACAGAAATAACAGGCACTTTACATAAAAACCTGTGTACATTTATGACTAGCTTCATTACTACCATTACCATGGTTAAATTCGTTATCAGAACTACCAATGTTGTGGTTCCTGGGGCTGTCATGATTACTAACTTTACAAGTGATTTTATGGTTAACATTTTTACCTTGGGTACAAAAGTTATAAATGTTCATATGGTTACCTATACTACCATGGTTACCACGGTTAAGAATGGTCGTTGGTTTTTGTGGTTAGGCAAATGTGCTGGAAGTCTTTTTCTCTGCTGACATTTCCTACCTTGTTTAATTTAGATTTATATAAAAACGGTCTACTATCTCAGTCATTCTAGTATATTAATCAAACTGATCACATAAAGTGAAAAGCATAAAATCTAATAAGGGAAGAAAACTATGAAATTAATTTGCCTCTGTGACAATCTACAATTATAATCTATCAAAGCTTAATTATACCAAAGAACTGATTTTTATGTGGCTGCCATTAAACTGTATTTAAAGCTTCTAATTGTAATTAACATAAATATAAAGAATATTTCATACATGAATGTTTACTGTTTTGGCCTAAAAGAAAATTTTGATTTTATGTAACTATAAAATGCAGGAGGAAAAATATTTTATAATATGAAGTGAAATAATATGAAAAGAAGTACCTGAATTTAAAATATAATGCAATAATATTCTAATAGGAATGAAAATGACACAGTGCAAAAGCAATTCTCTTTCATTCATTGTGTCTGCTACAATCACTTACAGTGTTCACATCCATACACTTTGCTATAAATGAACATTATAAACAGGTGCAGAGCTTTTGCAAGCTTAAAAATCATAACTTAATATATTTGGATGAAATACGTGCAACTTTTATCACTACTTTGTATCACAAAGATTGTTATGCCACAGATGTTTTGACATGCATGCACACATGCATGCATGCACACGCGCACACACACACACACACACACAACACCAGCTTCATCATTGGTATAATCTATGCTAATGGAATTTTCACACATTTTTGGCAAATATGATAATTAATCTATGGGCTCTGTTGTGCATTCTACCATGCACCACAAGAGATCTAACACATTAATAACAATACACTCTGAATGTATATATATATATATATATATATATATATATATGTAACCAACTTTAGCAGAGATGACATTTATATGAAGCTAGTGTACATGTTGAAACATGTATATCATTGCAGTCCTTGTTACACATGACTGTGATAAATGGTTGTTTGTATTTCTGGGGAACATATTAAGTTATTTAATGGCACAGAGTGTAGAACATTGCATTTGAAATCAGAAGCCAAATACTGCACTCCACAACACACACCAACATCAGTGTCACAGCACACTCAATTAACAGTACCATTTCAGTACAAATATGATATAATTTAAGAGCCTTTGAAAGTTTAAGCGAAGAAAAAAATTGTATTTATGAAAGGATGTGACATCCAAAAGTCAAGACCAAATTTAGTTTATGTTTCCAACACTTGTTTCATATGAATTATTGCATCACATCAACTCTGAAATCACATCTTCAAGATAACTATAAATTCTACATTACTATAAATTATTTGACAATTCATCTTCTTCATGCTTTCAATGAATATACGGAATGTTCTAGGCACACCAATATTCGTTTGTCATAGCAGTCAGTCGCCTACGGTGAGCATTCTAAAGACTGACAGATGCTTACTTTATGTCTGCATCTAACCGTATTTATTTAAACATTGGATGTGGTTCATTGACACAGAATGGGAAAATTCAACACCTAGAATTACAGGGTACAGGCAATATGTCACTGAATTTATCATACCTCATGTTTTTCTTAAAATTTCTCTAGCTCAGTGGTTCATGTACTGGACATGTTTGATATCCAAGTAGCTGTAATGTCCATCACTTGCATCTGGAAATGTTAATGTGACAGATTAGTGGAATAGTTTATCTGGAACTGTTTATAGTAATTTTAATAAAAGAGTCAGTCAATTTGATCTGCAGCAATCAAACCACTGCACTAGAAATTTTACATCACAGTTGGGTCACTTGTCTGATAACATTCAGGTGTTTCACATGACCACAAAAGCATAAAATACGTAATATATTCACAGATGTGAAACATAACAATACAAGGATCTAAAGTGAACATATGTTTTACAAAGATATGAGTTTCTGTAATTAACGTCTGGTAATGAAATGATCAGATCCATAAACATGATTAGGATCAGATAACAAATACTACTGTATAATATATAATTACAAATATTTACAATTACAAATGTAAATTCTCAGATGACATGGTATAAAACAGGTTATGAGATGAAAGGTTGACATCATCCCTCAATTCAAGTAAATACGGTGACTGTAACGTGCTGTGGTCATGGCACACTACTGTTGTGGTCATGGCACACTAATGTTGTGGTCGCGGCACACTAATGTTGTGGTCGCGGCACACTACTCCGGCTTCAACCTGTGCCACTGGACTATTGTCTGACGAGGTTTGGTGATCATGTCTTGCCAGTGTTTCGTTTCTGATGCACCAGAGCCATTCTTGCCTGCAGCAAAAAAAAATACACAATACAGTGGTGAAATTATGCAGAAAAGGAGAATTTAAACCAGCATTTTATCCAGTCAGCAGTCTTGAAGATCTTGTATAAGCTACAGACTCATACTCATACTCATTTCTTTATTTACACTGTATCATATACAGGTTTACACACTGTAGATTTGGAAATAGTCATATGACAATAGTAAAAAGCATCTGTTGTAGAAGACAGTTGTCTAAGTATCTAAGAGTACATACATAAAAATTTAATCTAGTAGTGATTAACAATAGCAACAAGAATTATAAGTTAGATGTAATGTGTAATAAATGACTTTTTTTTCTTTCTTTCTTTCTTACTTCCTTTCTTTTTTTTGATTAATTGATCAATATGTTGTTTCCACAATAGTGTCATCAATTATTAAGCCAAGAAATTTTGTCTCAGATGTGTCTGCTATATGATTATGATTGTGCTGAATTTGCATATTAACGTTGCAGTGTTTTATGGATCCAAATTCTAAGTAATGAGTTTTGCTAAAATTTAAGTTGAGTAGTTTATTATTAAACCAGGTGTTTATATTGTTAAACAGCATATTTGCATGTAAATTAAAATTGTCTCTATTAGTATCTGTTATTATGATGCTAATGTCATCAGCAAAAACTACTATATTATTATCTTTATTTATTATTGTTGGTAGGTCATTTACATAAATTAAAAAGAAGAGGGGGCCAAGAATCGAACCCTGGGGCACACCACAATTAATCCTTACCCATTTTGAAGAGTTAGTATTGTAATCTATTTTAATAAGTGTTAATATTTGGTATCTATTAGTTAAGTATGATTCTATTAATGCCTTAAATTTACCATATATTCCGTAGAATTGAAGTTTCTCTAATAGTATTTTGTCATTTACACAATCAAAGGATTTTTGTATGTCACAGAAAATACCTCCAAATATTTGATTATTGTTCACAGCCATTAAAATACTGTTGATAAGGGAGAAAGCAGCATGTTCAGTTGAGTGTTGCACTCTGAATCCAAATTTTTCTTGTACCAGGATATTATTTGTTTCAATGTGAGTATAAAGTCTATTATATATAAGTTTTTCAAAGACTTTAGAAAAGGAAGTTAATAAAGATATTGGTCTATAGTTTGAGATGGCCTGTTCACTGCCTTTTTTAAAGATGGGCTTAACTATGGCATACTTTAGTCTGTCAGGAAAAACACCAGAACTAAGTGCTGCATTACAGATGTAAGTCAAGGGGGAAATAATAAATGGTGAACTTAATTTTATGGTACGGTTTGAAATTTCGTCATACCCGGATGCATTCTTGGATTTTAGTGATTTAATGATTTTTCCAATTTCATAGATTGAGGTATCCTGCCAATTGAGGTATACTGCAAATTGAGGTATACTGCCAATTTAAAGTAGCAAAGGGTTTACAGTAATATTTAAATAAATAATTAATTGGATTGATCAAGCTGGAATTTTGAGCTTTATTGTTGTCAGCTTTAATGGAGTCTGCCACTGATAGAAAATAATTATTAAAAAGATTAGCAATTTTTTTGGATTCACCATTATTTTTTCATTCATTACAAGCGATGGAACAGACAAGTTTCCTAATTTACCAGTACAGTGTTGTGATAAGAATGCAATGACATATTTCTCTAAGGGTGATCTCTGTGAATTTGTACTTCTCCATGTTCTTCATCTTTATATACTGGAGGTTCAAATGTATGATGCTATGTCACTGTGTCCATGCTGTGTCAGTGTCCATGCTATGTCACTGTGTCCATAGTTGCTGAAGTTCTTTTTTTAGGAGAATCACAGTCATAGTACCTTCATTGTCATGTCTTTGATTACTTGACCCTGAAGATAAAGGCACTGTGATCCGTCAGAAAGACAGGAACTGTTCACCAGTGACACATCATCACTTCCCATGGGCCTTGTGTCTTTAGCAGCACAGCTGTGAGAACCACATATCTTGCAGTTGTTCAGTAGTTTAGGGATGAAATGTGGATAGCCTGCCTAACTCAGTGTCTTCCTTATGCATTTTGTGCAAGTAAGGCTCAAGAAAGGACAACTAGACAACAAAAGCCATATGCTATGCTGTTTACCATCTCAACAGAAAATGGCAATGGCAGTTGATGCAGAAGTCATGTATTTATTTATTTAGTATTCCAGAGATCCACCAGAGTGGATATAGAACTTGTCATTACATAACAGCAGGCAGAGTACAGAATGAGGCTAGGCAGTAAGATACATATGGTTGTAGTGTGTAAATATAATATATAATACATAAGCAACAAGTCAAGTTTCTACAAGAAACTGTGATCAGTTAAAGTGCCTGATCGTTTCAGTATTTACATTATTCTACTAGATAAAACTTAAGAGTTAAAAA
>Ga0123355_10011405_pt1 | contig 13695 bp, 10 predicted proteins | sample TergutEmb28metaG_3_FD_89872 | JGI IMG/M metagenome (GOLD analysis project Ga0123355, IMG submission 89872) | Embiratermes neotenicus P1 segment gut microbial communities from Petit-Saut dam, French Guiana - Emb289 P1 | ecosystem: Host-associated > Arthropoda: Insects > Digestive system > Gut ...
AACCGGCCGCCGCTCGCACCGTGCCCGGAATAATCAAACCGCAGCATCGCCTGCCCGCGCCGTTCGCAGAACGCAGCCACATCCGTTGCCTTGTCACCGGTCATGTCACTGCCGTAGCCGGGCAGGAACACCACCGTCGGGCTGCGTCCTTGAAGCTTTGACCAGGCTAGTTTGACGCCGTCGCCGCGATCCAGCTGCCCTCGCGATGACATGGCCACCTCCGCGCACGCCGAGTGAGCCGGCAACCCAAGCCACGAACCGACCAGGCGGTCGATCCACTCGAAGGGCCGTATACCGCATGCTCGTCAGCGAGACCGCGATGAGCGCGAGTCTGGCGCATTGTCACGCCTGGTGGACCATCCCAGCAACAGCTGCGCAGGCTGGGAATGCATAACCCCTCTTCGGTCTCATCGGCGTGAAAACAGCTGCGCCGATCGCGTCCCACCGCTGACTGAAGTTGAGCGCCAACGCGCTTTGGCAGGTCGGGAAGCGCGCCAACCGGCTCTGGCTGCGCCGTTATCCAGCGAGAATCGCCCAACCTTCGCACCACCAACCGTGAGGCGGTCGGTAGCCTCACGGCTAACGCCGGTCTACAACCGGCTCCATGCCACGATCGCAGCGCGCCGACGTCATCCCTCGCCTGATCACCACCACCGGAAACCTCGACCAGTTCTGCCGCCGGCTCTCCGCCGAGGAATTCGTCACCGTTGACACCGAATTCATGCGCGAGCGGACTTACTGGCCCGAACTCTGCGTGGTGCAACTCGGCGGCGACCATGACGTGGCGGTGATCGACGCCCAAGCCGAGGGCATCGACCTCGCCCCGCTAGGCGCGCTTTTGGCCGAGAAGAGCGTATTGAAAGTCTTCCACGCCGCCCGCCAGGACATCGAAATCTTCGTTCTTCGGTTCGGCGCCGTCCCCACGCCGCTGTTCGATACCCAGATCGCTGCCATGGTCGCCGGCTTCGGCGACCAGGTAGGCTACGACGCGCTGGTCGGCGGTCTGACCGGCCGGCCGATCGATAAGGCTCACCGGTTCTCCGACTGGTCGGCCCGCCCACTCACTCCGGCGCAGATCGCCTATGCCGCCAACGACGTGACGCATCTGCGTGACGTGTATCGCCGCCTACGCACCCGGCTGGACCACGATAACCGCCTGGAGTGGGTCGCCGAGGAGATGACGGCACTCTCCAACATCGGCCTCTATCGCGCTGATCCCGAAACGGCCTGGGAACGCCTGAAGCCGCGCAGCGGCAACCGCCGCTTCCTTGGCCGCTTGCAGGCGCTCGCCGCCTGGCGCGAACGCGAGGCACGGCGCATCAATATCCCCCGCCAGCGTGTGCTGCGCGACGAGGCGCTGACGGAGATCGCCGCGACCGCGCCCGCTGACGCCGCGGCACTCGCCCGCGTCCGCGGCATCAACCGGGGCTTCGCCGAGGGCCTGATGGGCGAGAGCTTGATGCGAGTGATTGCGGCGGTGCAAGCCATGCCTGACAGCGCGCTGCCCCCTGCGCCGCCCTCGCGGGACGCGCCACGTCCGTCGCCCGCCCTGGTCGCTCTGCTTAAAGTCCTGCTGCAGGCGAAGTGCGAACAGAACCACGTCGCGCCGCGGCTGATAGCCAGCAGCGACGAGATCGACCGGCTGGTGGTGGAGGACGCGCCGGACATCCCGGCGCTACACGGCTGGCGGCGGGAAGTGTTCGGCGAGGACGCGCTTGCGCTGAAGCAGGGCCGCATCGCGCTCGGCGCGGCGGGACGTGAGGTGAAACTGGTGCCTGCCTCTTAGGATCGGCAAGGAAACAGACACACCGGGGCGGCTAGAACAAAGCAAGAAAGACCGGCGCGACGCGCGATGTCTTACTTGACCGATTCCGCTGGCGCTGGGACCAAGTATGGTCGTTCCTCGCCGAGCGTGCCCGGCGTTTGTTTGCCGGGCGAGGCGCCGTCTGACCGGCCACGGCCGGGTCACCGCGACGTCGAAGACAACCGCAATGGACCACAGCAATTGGCGCGGCATGATGGGCCACCAGGCCATCGTGCGGCTGATCGGTGCGACGACCGCCGAGAGCGCTCTCAACGTGTGCTGCGAGATCGACGCAACGGACTATCCAAAGGGATCAGGCTACCCGGCGCCGCGTTGAATTCGCTCGACTGCTGGCGCCATGAATTCCAGGGCGAGTGGAATTATACCATCTCGCCCAACCAACAGCCGCCTGGAAGCGCTTATTTCCTCGCGACTGCTTAGAGTAGAGCCGTTGAACAGCTCAGATCAGGTCTCTTTCCAATGAGAACAGCTTCGCCGCAAGGCGAAGGGCAGTAGCCGGGTCGCGTATCGGCAGCCGGTCCGTTTCCACCTCATCGGAATAAAATAACAAGCTATCGATGACTCGCTGCAAGGTTGCTCTAATGTGGGCACTCTGCTCGCTCGTGGAATGTTCTGCCATGTCAGCTGGACCAGCAACCAGTATTCGGCGCGTGAAAGAGCAACGCTTTGCGTGCCGCCGCCAGGGTGTCCGAAGTTCCGAGCGGCTGCCAGCTATCTCCATTTTGCTTCAACAACTCGTACATGACTTTACGTGAGCCATCATTGAATTCGCTGGTCCATTCAACGATGCGGAATCTTTGTGTCGTCACGAGATTTAGCTCCAATGGCTTCGGATAGAGGTTTTTCCCAAGCGCGCTAGGTCCCTGGCCACCTTACGGATGATTTGCCGGGAGGTTACGTGAGCTGCTGGGCACGCATGTGCTACGCCCGCAGGCTGCTGCGCACTGTCCAGTATTGTGATTGCCGTTGCGTTTTTCAAAGGGCGCATTGTGAAAACAAATTCACCACAAGGATAGTAGATTTTAGCTGAGAGCGCTTCGTTTGGACCGGATGCGTCGTCCTTTCCCTACCGAGGTGCCGATGAACGTGCCTGCCGGATGAGCGGGTCAGTGCGCTAGGTTGCGCTATGCACAGCCGATCAAACGCGTCGCGTTTCGTCGCGCCGATATTCAGGGGGCATTCTGCCGCCGGCGCCTTCCCTAGCGGACCGGGGTGTCTGTTTCGAAACCGAACTCCACTGTCCATGTCTGCTGTCGTCTGTTGTCGATCAGAATGTCTCAAGAACCGCCCGGCTCTGCGAGCAGAAACAGCGACAATGCGGCGATAGTTTGATGCGCTGATTGGTTGAGTAGGTCGTTCGTCATAAAGAAATTATGCGGGCAGTGTCAGCTATTCACAATCGACCGACACGCTAATACGTCAGGCCGGGTGAACAACCAGCGATAGCAATCAAGTTACGTAAAGCCTAGGTTTTAGAAGCATAGGAGGGTTCGCCTGCCCTTGGACACCACGCGCGCCGCCCTACGCCGCACCACTGATCTTGGCTTCCGGACCGCACCCGTTTCGGGTGGAGTTCGGTCCCATTGTGGCGCCCAACCAGATTACCGATGCACCAGCGTCCGACCGGTGAGACTACGGGATTGCCACTGTCGCTCATGCGCGGGCTTCGCCTGAGCGGCGCGTACGGGCCGTAGGCGCACGCCTCGGCACCGAGCGGGCAGGATTGGGTGCCGTGAAGCAGGTTCGCGGGGCACCCCTCGCTTCGCGTGTCCGGCTTCGCGCGGTGATCCCACTGCACCAGATCTAACGAAGCATGCTCGGCACCGAGCCCGACACTCGAATGGCGTGTCACGAAGGCGGCTTATATCGCCGGCGAGGCCCGCGCCGTCGGGGCGATAGCTTAGAGCGCGGGGCTGTCCGGCCCGAGCCGGAATTCGCTTTATTGCACGTCGCTCCACTCCAGGGGCCCGCCTACAAGATCGCCGCGTCGATCACGCCGAAGTACCGCTCACCCTCGCGACGCTGCTCAGATCCCGGCGAGCAGTGTGTGGGCAAGGTAGAGCAAAAGCGCGATACCAAGCGCCACCATTAGCCCTGCCAACAGCAGGTCCACGCCCTCGCGGTCCGTGGTGGGATCGGCGCTGTCGATTGCCCGGCCGGTGCGCGCGAAGCGAACCGTCGAAAGCGCGACCATCAGAGTACCGGCGAGAATCAGCGCGACGCCGACGGCGCCGCCGAAACCACCATGCGGCATTCGAGCCCCCTCACGCTCGCCCGTAAGTGACTGGGCGGCAATCTTCAAAAAGAGGTCGAATTTCGCCACCAGGAATCCGAACGCCATCACGGCGATCGCGGTGCGCACCCACGCGAGGAACGTTCGTTCGTTAGCAGCGTGATCGGAGAAATTGCGAATCATCGGTCATTCTTGCCGCAGGGTCGTGTTGTGGCCTGGATCCTCTACCTGGGCGGCGCGTTCAGCAATGCCGCGTGTTGCGCGCCGGATGAACGGGTGGGTGGCACCAATGGCGTCCCGCTCGCCAACACCGGTACTGCCAGGAGGTAAACATGTCGCCTCGCCTGGGAACCCACTTTCATTCCCGTTCCGAGTCATAACTCACAATGCAGCGTGAGTGTGCCCTTGATTTGAGATCGGCCGAATAGAGACGATAGACCCTAACCGTCGGCACCATTGCCGATGTTGTTCAATTGCTTCCATTGTCTCTGCATCACGCGACCGGCAAACTCGCCGCATATCGTCCAACGAGAAGCATCCATGCACTCTGACACGGTGGCGTCCCGCCTTCTGAGTGTCCCGTCCAGGGTTCTGAGGTGATGGCGGGCAGGCGGAGCGGTGGTTGCCTGCCCGGCTGGACGCGTTCGTTTCGCCGCTGCGAGGACAGAGCGAACGCTAATTCGGTTCACCGCCATTGCGGGTTCCCCACCAACCTGTCGGCCGATCCGCATGAGTGAAGAGCGTCTCCGCAGCGGACCCTCAGCGGGCCAGTGGCGAAGTTTCTCGACCATTGCTGGTTAAGGCCGCGGCAGCCGAGCCACCGATGCCGTGATTGCGAGAAGTGAAATGACGACGCAATCTCTCAACGCGGATTGCTTTGTCGCTGCGCGCCTCGGACGAACAGGGATCAGCGTTCGCTGAACAACACCCCGCCCTTCGCTTTGTTATCGCGCGAACTCTCGACAATCTCCACCAGCACCGCATCGGCGGCGACACCGAAATTTTTCACCACGGCGCTGGTGATGTCCTGGATCAGCGCCTTCTTCTGCTCTTTCGTGCGGCCTTCAACCGCATGCACGTATACTTCAGGCATCGCGTCCTCCACGAAGAACTCAGCGCCGCAGTCGACGCCACAGCGACATGACCACGCCGCCCGCGCCCTCCGGCATCAGGAACATGACGGCGATCAGCAGCGCCCCGTACACCGCGCCGGGCGCCGCTTTCGATACCGAATCGGCCAGGTTCGGCACGAATTCGACGAACAAAGCCCCCACGATCGTGCCTCCGATTGAGGCGACGCCGCCTACGACCAGTCCGACGAACAAGAAGATCGACAGGAAAATGCCGAAACTGTCCGGGGCGACGAACTGCACTGCGATCGCGCTCAGCGAGCCGGCCAGGCCAGTGAACATAGCACTGACCGCGAACGTTCGTGTTTTCAGCAGGGAAATATTAATGCCCATCGCCTCAGCGGCGAGCGAATGATCTCGGATCGCCATGATCGCCCGGCCGACGCGGCCGTGCACAATGTTCCACGCCAGCACGAACGCCACCACGCCGATGCCAAGTGTGAAAAGATAGATCCACTGATCACCCGACAGCGGCAAACCGAATGGCGCATCGGGCTTGTCTAGCACCAGGCCTTGCACGCCGCCCGTCCAATCGCTGACGAGATTGTATTTCAGTAACTGTGGAATGACCACGGACAGCGAGAATGTCGTCAGAGCCAGATAGTGGCCAGCGAGCCGTAACGCCGGGAGGCCAAGCAGAAAACCGACGATGCCGCAGATCGCTGCCGCGGGCACGAGCGTTGCCCAATAGGGCACGTTCCAGTTGGCCATCAGGATCGCCGTCGTGTAGGCGCCGATCGCGAAAAATGCGCCGTGGCCAAGCGAAATCTGCCCGTTGAATCCGGTAAGCAATGCGAGACCAAGGATGGCGACCGCGTACACCACCATCATGGTCAGCTGGAACAGGTGATAACCGTTGAAGAAAGCCGTGGGCACGGCCGCCGCCAACAAGACCGCGGCAGCAATCAGCCACACGCCGCGACCGAGGCTGCCGCGACCGATTGTTTCCGGTTCGATCGCGCTCGGCATACCGCCATTGACGCCCGGCACGGAATCGGTGCGACCATCCAACTCGGCGACATCACCCGCCGATGCGGCGAGGGCCGACGCTACCTGCACCGGCTCCTGCACGCCGATCGTCTCACCGGATTCAGGCCGTACCCGCTCGTTCTGCATGGACTACACCCTGCTCTGAACGGTCCGGCCCAGCAATCCGGACGGTTTGACGACCAGCACCGCGACGATGATGATCAATGCGAGACTCAACTTCAGTTCGGTGCCGACGACGTAGGCCCCGCCCAGGTTCTCGATGACGCCCACGGCGAAGCCGCCGAGCACGGCACCGAGCGGGCTGTCGATCCCGCCGAGCAACGCGCCAGCGAACGCATAGAGCAGGATGCCGCCCATCATATTGGGGTCCAGGAACACAACAGGGGCAATCATCATGCCGGCAACGGCACCGATCGCCGCGGCGAGGCCCCAGCCAAGCATCAGCATGCCACCCACATTGATGCCGACCAGCCGGGCGGACACCGGATTGAGCGCCGCCGCACGCATGCCCAGACCGAGCTTGGTATGGCGAAAGAACAGATAGACAGCCAGCAGGACCATCAATGTGACGAAAGTGGCGCCGAGCTCATGAGCGGACATATAACCGCCCATCATGGGGTTGTTGCCGAACGGCGTAGGGAACTGCTTGATCGTGTAGTCGAAAAACCATCCGCTGCAGGCGTTGATGATCAGCAGCAGACCAACGAAGACGCCGACCAGCGAAAGCACTGGTGCATTCATGAACGGACGCATCAGCACGCGCTCTATCGCCATGCCGGCAAGAAAAGCAACGGCAATGGTAATGAAGAAAGCCGCCCAATAGGGGATTCCGTAATGGATCAGCGTGAGCGCAATGTAAGTGGAGAACGTTGCCATTTCTCCCTGAGCAAAATTGATATGGTGCGTCGCCTGGTAAATCATCACCAGCGCCAGTGCGACGGACGCGTAGATGCTGCCGTTGGCAATCCCCGACATCACCTGGTGTAAAACACCTTGCACTGCTACCTCCTGATCAATAGCCGAGGTACGATCGACGCACCGACTCGTCCTTCTGGATATCCGCCGCAGGACCGGAAACAACGATCCGCCCCGTCTCCAGCAGATACGCGTGTTCAGCAAATTCCAGCGCCAGGCTGGCATTCTGCTCCACCAGCAGAATGCTGACGTTCTCGTCGACGCGGATGCGCCGCATGATGGCAAAGATCTCCTGCACGATCAGCGGCGCCAAGCCGAAGGACGGCTCATCGAGCAGCAACAGCCGCGGCCGCAGCAGCAGCGCGCGCGCGATCGCGAGCATCTGTTGTTCGCCGCCGGATAGAGTTCCGGCCTGCTGGCGGTACCGTTCGCGCAGCCGCGGGAAGTATCCGAAGATCCGCTCAAAATCCTGCAGCACCTCGCGGTCTCGGCGGCTGTAGGCGCCGAGGCGCATATTCTCTTCCACTGTCAGTTCAAGGAACGTGCCGCGACCGTCAGGTACGTGCGCGACGCCGCGCCGCGCGACCACGTCGGCCGACTGGCCGTCAATGCGCTCACCGGCAAGGTGGATCTCCCCGGTTGTTCTCACCATGCCGCAGATGGCTCGCAACGTGGTGGTCTTGCCGGCGCCGTTCGCCCCGAGCAGCGCGGAAACGCTGCCCTCCTGCACTGCGAAGTCGATGCCGTGCAAGACCCGCGTTTCCCCGTACGTCGCGTGCAGATCGCGGGCTTCAAGCAGCGCCGGCATGCCGCATTTCCTCCTCATGCGTCTCGCCGAGATAGGCGCGGATCACCTCGGGTTCATTGCGCACCTCGTCGGGTGTACCGTCGGCGATCTTCATGCCGAACTCCAAGGCGACGACCTTGTCCGACACGCGCATCACGAGATTCATGTGGTGTTCCACGAGCAGGATGCTGAGGCTGAAATGCGCGCGTATCTGCCGCAGAAGCTGCGCGAGCTCGTCGACTTCGCTATGGTTCAGGCCGCCGGCCGGTTCGTCGAGCAGCAACAGTTTCGGGCTGCCGATTAGGGCGCGTCCCAGTTCAACACGCTTCTGCCAGCCAAAGGGCAGGCCACCGGCGGGCTCATTCGCCACCGCGTTCAGGTCCAACAGGTCCAGCAGATCGCGCAGGCGTGCGCTCGCCTGAAATTCCTCGCGCCTTACCACAGGGAAACGTAGAGCGTTGGCGATGAAACCCGAACTGCCCAGGTGATGCGCACCCACCAGGATATTGTCGCGTACCGACAAGCGACGGAACAATGCGACGTTCTGGAAGGTGCGGCCGATGCCTACCGCGGCCATGCGATGGCGCGGCACGTGCCTCAGCGACTGCCCCTCAAAAGAAATATCACCCGCCTCACAGCGATAGATTTTGCTGATACAGTTAAAGAGCGTGGTCTTGCCGGAGCCGTTCGGGCCGATCAGGCCGCAGATCTGCCGCCGACCGACATCGAAGGAGACACCATTCAGGGCTATCACGCCTCCGAACCGGACCTTGACGCCGCGGATGCTGAGCAGCGCTGCGTCAGGGGGGACAGGATCGGCTGGCATCAGGACGCGCGCGAACGCACGGCAAAGCGACGTGTGGCGGTGCGTCGGGCGCGCATCCCATCCTCCCTGCAACCCCATCTCGGGGGTCTTTGCAAACACCACGAAACTGGCGAAGCGACGCGTGCAAGTCAACCGAGATGCCGCGCCGGCGGACCAGGCGGCTTGCCACCGGCAAAGCCGCGAGGGATTATCCCGTAAAGCATTGTGTCGCGGGAGGAAATAATGTCCGCCACGTCGAGGGGGGCGCAGCCCTATCCGCATCCGCATGTAAACGAGGCCTGGCTGGGGCGGCTGCGTGAGGAAATCCTCACGCCGGAGCTGCCGATCGTCGATGCACACCATCACCTCTGGGAGCGGCCGACTGGCCGGTATCTGCTGGACGAGCTCCGCGCCGACCTCGGCGCCGGCCACAACGTGCAGGCGACCGTGTTCATTCAATGTGGCTACGGTTATCGCAGCGGCGGGGAGCCGGAACTGCGGCCGGTCGGCGAGACGGAACGCGTCGCGGCCATCGCGGCGGAAGCCGCAGCGGCGGGCGTTCCCGGCGTGTGTGCCGGCATTGTCGGCTACTGCGACTTCCGGATCGGCAACCGGGTGGATGCGGTGCTGGAGGCGCACATTGCCGCCGGCGCAGGGCGGTTTCGCGGCATCCGCCAGAGCGCGGGCTGGGACGCGGCGATCGTGTCCACGACATCGGCGGTGCCGCCGCGCGGACTGCTGCTTGACGCGGCGTTCCGTGATGGGTTGGCCCGGCTTGGGAAGTTCGGGTTGTCCTACGAGTGCTCTTTGTATCACCCGCAGCTGCCTGAACTGACTGACCTGGCGCGAGCGCTGCCCGATCAGCCGATCCTTGCCAACCATTGCGGCGGGCCGATCCGGGTCGGGCCTTATGCCGCGGCGCCGGACTTAGCATTTGCCGCATGGCGGAGCGCGCTGCGCGAGTTGGCGGCCTGTCCGAATGTGGTGCTGAAGCTCGGCGGCCAGGCAATGACGATCCGCGGCTTCGACTGGCATGACGAACCGTTGCCGCCGAGCTCCGGTGAGCTCTCAGCAGCCTGGCGACCGTTCATGGAGACATGCATCGAGGCGTTCGGCGCGGAGCGCTGTATGTTCGAAAGCAACTTTCCCGTCGATAAGGGGATGTGCAGCTATCCTGTGGTGTGGAACGCGTTCAAGCGGCTCGCGTCCGGATATTCTGCCGCTGAGAAGGCCGCGCTGTTCCATGGCACGGCGGCGCGGTTCTACCGGCTGAGCGGGGTGGGATGATCCTCTGCGGTCGTCACAAGTATCAGAGCGACGACGCAATCGTCCACGGTGAATTGTCTCGTCGCTCGGCTCTTCGCAACGATCCGACGTAACTGTTACGGACACTTGCGACGCGCTTTTTCTCGGCCACCGTCGCCGGCAGGTCAAAGCAACTGGCGCACTGGTGGTGGCGAGCGCAGACGCCCTACGCCTCCGGCATCGGAGCGCCATTGGCCGTCCTGGCAAAATAGATGCTCAACCGTTGGGTCCGACCAGTCGCATCATTCCAAGCCACGTAGGTTTCCACAAGTCACGTCCAGCGTCCGGTTCGCGCCTGCGTACCACACGTCTCAACACCAGCCCGTCGGCAACACGGCCGGCACCGCCGTTCTGTTGTAAACCGATTGGGGGGCCAGCCGACAACTACCAGATGGTGCCGGCAAACCGCCACCATCAGCGACAGCGCGGCTAGGGCGGCTATGATGTGGCTCATCGCACCATCACCCGTGAAAGTGGGCCACGACAGGAAACCGCTACGCTCTCACGCGCCAGCAGGTGGTTGTCGGTATCCCGGGCCGCAGTGTCGCTGCTGGCAACGTCATCGCGCGCAGGGCGACGGCGTCCTTCCGGGCCTGGAACCGGCAGGTGTCGGCGGCGAACAACACGCCGAGCAATCGCCTTATGGGCAGCGGTGGCGGTCTCGAAGGGTGCCGGGTCTGCATGGACCATCTGCGGTGTCGCCAGAAGCGCTCCAGACAGGCTAGATACCAGCGCTCGTTGGCGGTGTCTTGAACGTGGTGGACATGCGGTCCTCTCCGTTTTTCCGCATGTGTTTGCAACTGGTCTCCCAAAGGTTAGGTTTTTGCTTTCTTACGGTTGGTTTCACGTTCGGCGCGAGCCGAATGCCAGAGCCTGCCGCAGACGGCTGCCGAGCCACTGGCTTGCACCAGCAGTTTGTCGCCCGCCAACGAAGTCCCGGCCGCGTCTCCAAAACGTCCCAGTGGCGCCTTGAACGTCCCAGTGGCGCCTTGGGTAGGCGAGGATGACGCGACTCCTTGGTTCTCAAAGCGGCGCCGTGAAGCGGGCGCCGCGTGTCAGACCTAGGTGAGGCCGCTGTAGGGCTTGCCGAGCTCCGATATCAGCAATATTGCCAGCGACGCCGAATGCAATCAAATCAGTAACGCCATTACGACCGGGGTGTGAAACTGCGCGAGCCGGTCAAAGCCCCGAAACAGCACACCGAGCCAGAACATAGGTGTGCGAAGAAAAGGCCAAGAAACGACATTGCTTTCTTGCTGGGACATGAGAGCTCGTAACTGTCCAATTGACGGACTGAGCTGTGTGCCTGGCTTTTTCGCGAACCTCTGCACCGCCGCTTTTGGTGTATGACTTTCAAGCGTAAAGAAAACCTGTCAGCCTGGAAATGGATACCTAGAGGATGCAAGTTCTGCAAGACGGCCTGCTGCAGCAACTGCCGGCTTCCATCCACCCGCTGCCTAGACAGCTCTAGGCTCGCGCTGAGCGATACCTGCCGCAAGCTACTGCACGGTGGCATTCTGCGTTGGATCGGTCCTCCGCGCGGCGGCGATCAGCCGTCCGAGCACCAGGGCCGCCGTCGTCGCAACCAGTCCAACGATGAGCTTAACAGTTCTCAGTGATGCTCCGGCACGCTCTTAGGTACGGCGATCCCAAGCGCGGCGCTTCCCATGCAGCACAAAATGCGGTCATCCCTGCAAGGTACGGCATTATGGTGCCATCACCGCCGTTGCAGTCGCGGGTGCTTGCATCGCCCGCCGCTCCCGCCTCCAGTGGCTTAATCACGTCGTCGTCGCTTTCCGAAACCCAGCCTATCAGGAGCAGACAGGAGCGTCGGGCTAACGGCATCCATTTGGGCAGAGTCCACAGCTCGGTCCCCCCAATGTGTCCTCGTCCATACACAGCCTTCGTTCTCGGCCGCTATGCAGATCCGGCCGCTGGGGCCTTGCGGCCGCAATCGGAACCGGCCGACTTCTTTCGCGGCGGCGCCTGACAACAATGTCGTCTGTTCCGAGCGACCGAAGACTGCCTCATGCCCGGTTATAGAAATGCATGACAACACGCTCGTCGTTCTGTAACAACCGTAGTACTGTAACAGCCGCTCCGCCCGGCCTCACATTGGCCACCCTCCGAAGCCTCTCGCGTCATCTCCCCAACCACCTCTTTTCGTAACACTCGTCGTGGCCCGTACTCGTATGCGGAGCGCGATCCGCTTATTAAACCTTTCTTTCTGCGGCTCATGCCATAGCGCTGCCGCTAATTTAGCCTTGACACTTTTAACGTATCGCCTTATCAATTCCTCCCAAGAACGCTCTGTATGAAGAAATACCGTCGTAGCGTTATAATTGCGTGACATAGAAAGAGGATGATGCGGCGCAACGCGGGGCATCATGGCGTCGCGCTTGTGAAAGTGGCTTCGCGCCGAGGGCGCGTATTCCTGCCGAGACGATGCGCGTGCTTTCGCGTATCCGGCCGGTCGGAGTCTAGCTGTAGTTCGCTATTGAGATGGTCTCGTCGTGCCTTCCGGTGAGCCGCTGACGGCTGTGAACCTCGGAGGCTATCGAAGCGCTTAGCAGTCTAGATAAGGAGGAAGAACAGCATGAGTTATCAGACAGTCGTTGCCGCGTATGATAGTACTGCGGCCGCTCAAGCTTCAGTCTCGGCGCTAAAAGCTGCTGGGTTCCATTCCGACGACATCAGCTTGTTCGACAAAAACCGTACGGGCTTGCGCGATCCCGGCTTGTGGCAGCGCATGTTCGGCGGTGGGTTGGCTAAACATGAAGCTGACGTCTACAATCAGTCGCTCCAAGAGGGCGGTATGGTCGTCTCAGTGCGTGTGCCGGACGACGAGGTCGCCCACGCGGTGGGTATTCTCGATGTGCATCGCCCGATCGATGTGCATGATCGTGCGGTTACCACGGGTCTCGCTCCCGCAGCCCGCGTGGAAGCTGCCGCCGCTGCTATTGCTGCTACGCCGATTGCCGCCGCTCAGAAGGTGGCCGTGTCTCCTAAATTGGCCAGCGCGCATGAGGAGGTGCTTCGGCTCGCCGAAGAGCAGTTGCAGGTCGGCAAACGCATGGTCGAAACCGGGAGGACGCGGGTTCACCGTTTCGTGACGGAGCGTGATGCTGCAGCGGACATCACTCTGCACGAGGAGCATGCCGACGTACTACGTCGCGCTGTTACCGATCCCAAGTACATCGGCGAGGTCGACTGGGCGGATGCTGCGATAGAGGTACGGGAGACCGCCGAGCAGGCCCTGGTGAGCAAGACCGCGCGGGTGGTGGAGGAGGTTGCGCTCAAAAATATCGGCAGCGATCACGTCGAGACCATACACGACAAGATCCGCCGTCAGCAGGCCGAGATCGAGCGCCTCGGCCCAGATGGAAGACCCCTGACACCGCCGCGAGCCTGACGAACAAGGCGGCCAGGGGCCGCCGCGAATGGCGTGGCTCTGACTGACGCTGGCGGGACAAAGCGTCCGCGAGAGGAAACGAAAATGACCATGATCGATAATGCGGTTGACGATATCGCCAGCCGGTTTGGACTTGGCGCCAAATCAGGTCAGTTGGTCCAGGAAGTCGTTGGCCTCATGACTGGCACACCGGGCGGCATAGGCGGATTTCTCGACAAGTTCAGATCCGCCGGCCTCGGCAGCGAAGTCACGTCATGGCTCGGCAGAACCGACGGATCGGCGCTTTCGGGTTC
>Ga0123355_10011406_pt1 | contig 13695 bp, 9 predicted proteins | sample TergutEmb28metaG_3_FD_89872 | JGI IMG/M metagenome (GOLD analysis project Ga0123355, IMG submission 89872) | Embiratermes neotenicus P1 segment gut microbial communities from Petit-Saut dam, French Guiana - Emb289 P1 | ecosystem: Host-associated > Arthropoda: Insects > Digestive system > Gut ...
AGTTCAAAGTAAACAGGATTTTGTTGTTAACTACAAAAAGCATAAGTAAGAGGATGTATTGAGATACAAAGGGTAAAATTTCCAACCTCCTAAACAGATTCCTACATGAAACCTTATTTTTATAACCCATCATAATTCTGATTATTCTTTTGTAGTGTAGGAGGTGTCAGTAGAAATATATAGAGTAATCGTGAGTTTTATAAAAATTGGTTCAGTTAAAGCCACACTTGACTCAGGGGCTTAAATGAATTTGCATACTTACTTTACACACTTATTTCCCATTGGGTGATATTTGGTATAAGGGATGTGAACATTGTGCTGTTGTAGCATTTATGAGTTCTCTGAAAATTGGTATTGGGAAGGCCATGCTTTTCATATCGGCAAATATGAAGTTACATGTGTGGGTGTACTGACATCCTTCTCAGTGTCTTTTTCCCCACCTGAGTCACTCCATGCTCCACCGCCATTCCTCACTTGGCCAAGGTGTGCTGACACTTTATGTCTACCATTACAGCTGTAACAATATGTAACAGTATGGGCAGATTACTGCTACTTTACATTCCAAAAATGTCACTTGACTTGCATTATGTTCCTCTCTGCAACAATCACTCTGACAATATTGTTGGTCAGAACCAAGAATTCTGAAGGATTAATGTGGGAAAATGACACTTTGAGGAAGTATACATCTGATATTGTTTATGTGGGTGATTTTTCAAGAACAGAAGATTTGAGCAATGCTTGCAAGAAAAGAACTCATATGGGAAAGCCAGATAAGAGATTTCAGTGTACTATGAATTTCAGCAAATGTCCTGGTAAATGTGGCTGCATAATAAGATCTGGAGGTAAATCCATTGGACTTCCAAGTATTGCTTTCATGTATATGTGCCTGAGCATTTTAAATGCCTCCCAGAGGCTATTGTTGGCCACTGGAGCCCTCTACTTCATTAATATCTTCATCAGCTGATACAAGGGTGAATACTATGTAAGAATTATCTAACATGCATTTTTTACATCTTGTCTTTTTGACTTGGTTTCTTTCTTTCTTCTCTCCCCCACCCCAACTCTGTCACAGACTGTTCATCTGATGAAATCAAATACCTTCACATTCTCTACTTACTTAAAGTGTCTTTAGTAAAGAGTTCCTCACATGGTTTATTACAGTCATCAGTTCTATAGCTAATGGTTTTACTGTAACTCAAGACTTCTATAAATTCCACTGTCATGGGTTCAATTTTAGATTAAGACATTTGATCTCACTAGGTGGACCTTCTGGTAACTGATTATTGCCTCTTCTGTGCACCAACATATTGCCTAGCCCTTGCAGACATACCAGAGTATAGAATTACAGTAGTTAGTTGCATTTTGGAGTTATTTCTATTGGCAGATATCCTGAGTTAGACCGCATTGTTTTTATCAGTGCATACCAGGCAAAGTGCTTGCATCAACTGCTTCTCTCTCATCTGCTTTCATTGTCTTCTTTTTTGTACCCATTTTGCATGCATTTTCATTCATGACACTTGGCCATATGTCTTGCAATTTAGATGTAACTCTAGAAAACAATGGTCTGTGCCTGCTTTCTGTGGATTCTCTCTAAGAACTTGTAACAAAATCATCATTAGCAGCAATGTCTGTTTACAGTAAATTCCCTGATGTGGGTATCTCTGCTCACACAGTCAGATGCCTCTGATTCGTGAAAACTCATGGAATATCTTTTTATAGATATTTAGCTGGAGTTCATCCCATAGTGCTGTGACAAATTATAAGTAATTGATTTATTGCCTTCAAACACAAAACATTTATAAAATCCAACACTGCACGCTACATGTTTCGGTTCTCAGCCATCTTCACACTTTAAAGTACAAAATTTAAAACCCAAGTGACATGTGTTAAGAGTATTTTTGAATTTGTGAGGTCTCAAAAATTGCAAAATACTTTTACGACGTGTCCACACGGGTTTTAAATTACGTACTTTAATGCCTGAAGATGGCCAAGGATGACCAAAACATTTAGGATGTAGTGTTGGATTTAATAAATTTGTTGTGTTTGAGGGCAATGAATACAGCACTGCTATTTTCTTCAGGTAACCTCCCCTTCTACACTGCCTGTGCAGCACCTTCATGCTGAAGTTTCACATCCCTAGAGACTTTGTTTCTGCACCCCTTCTGCTTATAGGACCAGAATTATTTGTCTGAGAAGACACCTGTTCAATGGATTTACTAATGCTTGATATTCATGGGGAATGTGTTATGGCGCACAACACCAAGATGAAATGAAATCAACCCAAATGCCTTGGGGTGTCCAGCCTGTAGCTTTGTCACTATTCTAATTATACTTTGGAGTTTCTGACAGATGTTCTTATATGGAATTCAAACCAGTATGTAATCAAGTTTCATTTGTTCATATTCATGTTGGTCACTGGCCATAACTAAACACATACACCACAATATACACCTAGTTTGTATTTTATGAAATTAAACTTCCCATTTGTGAAGTAAGTAAGACCTTGGCTTTCAACAATGTCTGTTGTACAAGAAACAATATGTATAATCCTAACAGCTGTATTATTGTACTGCTTAATGATGTGGGAAAAATAGGGTGCTAAGCAATATTTACAGAGTTGTTATTAATAGTCAGTAGTATAACATGATGTACAGTGTTGTCATTGAAGGAAATTTGTACTTGTTAAATTCAGACTTTTATGTTGTAATACAGATGTCTCAATATAATCTGAGGCTTTAAATACCAGATATGGAAGTAGAAGATAAACAAGTAATTTGTGAAGTGTACAGGTTATGGTTGTTTGCGTGTGGTAAATAAGCTTTTTTTTGAAGGTACTACATTACAATTCTGTCTTTTAATTTTAGTTTGTTGTGACTCTCTGCATCCACAGATAATCCCCTAAAACAGTTTAGCATCCTTTATATAGTGATGAACATTTAATTACATCACTACATCCTACATATAACAGAACAATTTTAAGTTTGGTGGTTGGTTTAATAGCTGTTGCTTTAAGATTTTATGGGGCGTAAGAAATTTATGAACATTGGTTTTTCTGTGCTTTCATTTTACACTCTGTTGTTTGTTACCCATTGCAGAACTGGTAGCTAAAGCAACAGATTTGCATAACAAATCGTATAATGATTTCAGTTTCACATGTGATTTCAGGCTTCTGCTGCAGTGTAAATGAGTTCTTTGCTGTTCTGGGAAGTTACACAGCATTGATTGGTAGTTAGATACTGACATTTTGGGACAGCATATCAGTCTCGTCTTCAAGGTCAAGCAGCCAGCTCCATGACCCTGAAGAACGGACTGGTAGGCTGTCCTGAAGAGTCATCAATTAACTATCAATCAACATTTGTGTAACATCCCAGAAGATCAGATACCTAATTTCAGATTCAGTTTAATTGATCTTACATAATCAATATACAACTTATTAGGATATGTCACTATTAGAACAATGCTTGGAATTGCACAGTACAAACCAGGAGTTCCCATCAAGGAAGTGTGACATCCATAGACATGGATTATACTTGATTATAAAAGAATATATACATTGCATATACAAATACACAATAACTGTACAACAAAAGATTCAAATATTGTCCCAGTTCATGCCTTAATTTTCATATATAGACTAATATGAAGTTCATAAGTAAGTATATAAATATAAGGGTAATTGCAGATACTTGTGTTAAGCAGCATTATGTTTTTAATAAGGTTAGTCATCATACATCAATTGACGTGTAAGGCTTCAGTGACACTGACATTTGTTTAGTTTCCATTTTTGTAGTGTCTAGACACACAATTGTTCTCTCTTTGTGTAAATGTGCCTTCTAGTGGCAGTGTTCTTGCCAGTAGTCCTACTTTTTTGTGGGGTGAGTTGGGGTATTTTTCAGCAACTTTTATGTTGTTGCACTTGAACTCGGATATTTTAGACCTTACTGTTCTTTCACTGAGAGTGGGTGGAATGTAAATACAAAGTTTCTAAAGGAATGCCAGAGCATTTTTGTTGTTGTATTAGACAGATAACTATAGAGGATGTTAAGAAAACATTTTTATTAACTGACCAACTTCAATATACATTAAAGAAAACATACGAACAAAGTGAATTTCTGTATTTTACACATTTTTTCACAAAACAGAATGTTCTGTTACTCATATTTCATGAACTGCAACACTACCAGGAAAAACTTCAATTGCAATCCTACCTGTGATGTGAAGTTGGGTTCAGCAGTACAGCAAGTATTTATTCAAGGTTTATGAACCTGTGATCTTGAGTCCTGAATTTTGTTACGAATATGTCATGTAATTTTATACCATAAACCAATATTCACTTATCATATTCTCGGTTGTTTTTAACAAAATGGACATATTTACAATGTATATTCTGGCTTGGGCTGCATAAAACATCAATTAGGACATGCCTGCCTGTCTGAATTGAACTCAGCTGAGAATCTTCTTACTGTACTCCAACAAAGCAGCTAGGTAGGTGACTTTGTTCTACTGATGCAAGACTTTCACACAGGCTCACAGAAAAAATTTTTGTAACTGGTATTCCTGTTGCAGGATAATCTTTAGACTGGGGTCTTAATGTTGTTGGGAGGCAAATCAGTGGTGAGTAAATATAAAAAAACTGATTTCTTAGCTCTGTACCAGTTTCAGAAGTCATATTTTAATATATATATATAGGTAAATGACTGGTCATTTTGTGATCATGAGCTGGTAGTGGTACAGCCGTATTTTAATTTTTTCAAATCTTTGGTCAACTAGGCAAGTGCCAGTTGAGACAAACCCTTCAATGATGTTTCAGGATTTCAGAGAGTCCTTCCAAACCAGCCCATGCAATTGGAAAATTCAGTTTTAGACAGTCTACCATGCCCTTTTGTTGTAAATCTATCTTCCCATATGTGATGAGGTCTGTTCACTTAACCCAGTGGCTGCAACTTGTCAGCTGACCAGGATAACTGTAGGCTAAATATTTTATCCATCACAACCTTCATGATGTGACAACTGATATGAATGCTGTGTCCAACAACTGTTGTTAGTGGGGCCTGTATAGTCACGTTTTTCTTCATTCTTACAATAATAATACGTACAATGAAAGAACTTGTAAACCATTCATAACATTTCAGTTCCTCCATCAATACACCTGATGTTGTATACAGGATAAAATGATAAGCCTTTCCAGAAGTCCATTGTGCCTGAACTGCAGCCCTCTTGTATACAGTAAGCACTGGAAGACACCAGCCATCAGTGGACACTGTTACCAACACAATAATATATTTTCTATTAGAGGTGCCTACTACATAAATGTTTGGTTTCTCCTTCTCTACAGTAACTTGCTGCCTCCACAGATGAGTAAAATGTATTCAACAAGACAGAGAGGGATACTGTTTCATGAATGTATATACCAATCATCTCCTGGTTGATTGTTTCTAAATATTTAATTTGCATATTGAAATTTACAATTTCTTATACAATGTCATTTATCTCTTTGTTACTTGAGCTCTAGCCTTATAAAGACTATGAATTCAGTTTCAGTTGTCATTACAAAGCTGCTGATCATTGTACATTTAAATGGTTATGAGGCATGTTTATTTCCTCCAGTTTGTGGACAGTCATGGATTGTGGAGTGCCATAAAATTGTTTGTATATATTGTAGTTTAAAGCATCATCAACAGCCTTAATTAGGTCTTCACTGTACTTTGGCCCAGCCCTTTTGTTTGTATAATTGTGAGGTACAGCTCTAACCGTGGAGCAGTTTGTACTTCATCCTGAGCTACTTGTCAGTAGTTCTATAGACTGAAATTGTATATTTAGTTATGCCCAAGAGACTTGAGAGTGGGATGACTGTAAAATCCTATCAAACAGAATTAGGGGAGCAGCAGGAGTTATTAATATATAAACATTTTCTTTGGACTTATTCATATTTTTTATTGATGAAAGTGCAAATTTTGCATACCAGATAAAATAGATGAAGTCTGACGCAAGTGACAAACCGTACAACCAACCTCAGCACCTTAATTGACTTGGCAATAAAAGTGTATGTACACAGTGACCCTAGTATTACAAATACCCCATCTGACCCTTAGCTTTGTTTTGCCCGACCGCAGCTGGTGCTCCTGTTGAAGGATGTTGGCATATACATGTATTGCCACTGCATAAGATGCATATTGTGCAGCCCATACCATATAACCAGCCTGGCACTTCTGCTTGAGGTTTCACAAATTTAAAGAAAGGCATTACTTTTCCTGGTCACAGTGTAAAGCTGACCAGCCATCCCCTCTGAGAACAGGTAAAAGTAGCCATAGACTCCTGTTCATCTTTGGGTAGACATGGGGATGGTTCTGGAGTGTTGTTCTTTCTACAAAAGTTTTTGGCAGTCTGTTTGCAGTTAATGGTCATATTGTATCATATGCTTCCCCCCACAGATGTGGAGGGAATGTAGGACAGTATTAAATGCCTGAAAGTAAGTATGCTCATATGATATATCAAACCTGTAACCACAGGGTAAAACCTTGTACTTCAGCTAGGTACAGTGTATGATTTCCAGAACTGTGCATTTATGACTGCAGGTGCTACTACTACTCCTTCATGTTAAGTCAGGAAGTTCAGTATCGATTTCAGTTACGGCATTTGTTAATTTTCGGCTAGTTGAATTTTGAAGGAGACGGCTAGGAATCAGTCACAAAGCAATATCGATGGTGGACTGGCAGACAAGACAGATCAAATACCATGACACCATGTGTGAACAGTATGTCCATCCATCACGTTTACTACATTCTTCACTGGCCAAAACAATCACATAAGCCATTATATTTTTAAACAATATGTCCCAAGTATTTATAAATTCGGTCAAAATACAACCATTTACAAAATATTGTGTGTATAATAAACTAAAGAGGTACATCTTATGGCTAAGTGCTAACATCAGACCCCACTTACTGGCATTCCACAAACACACACAAAACACTGCAGCATGTTTACATACATACAAGGTTCCATTACAACAGTAGTCAAACAATAAATTACAAGGCAGGATGTGTATGAATAATGTAACGCTGTGGTGAGTTTGGATCTTTGCATCCCGGTTTATCCACTTTGCACTGTACTAATGCCTTTTGGGGCCTTATGCATATGTCATGTTTACTATTCTATGTGCATTCTCTATTGAACCCTTATCAGTCCAATATTGAATTCAGCTTGATGGCAATACCAGGTTTGATGTTGAGTTCAATTTGACATGCTATTTTAGTGTTTTATATTGGTTGTCCCTAAGCTCCTGTCATCTGGTGGTTGTGTTTGAAGTTTAAAAGATTGAGTATTTTCTGGAAAATTAATTTCAACCAGACTGTTGGAATTCACCAGAATAATTTGGACCACAAAGAGTTAACAAAGAGCCTAGTAAGAGCACTCAACAGAAACATCATCGGTCTTAGTGTCAAGAGCCTCATTTCTGTAAACTAGGTGCACCAAAAGAAGGTGAATACAGGAGCTGTAGTTTGCACATCACAAACCCACACCCTGCCCCCCCCACACACACTCACGTGTGTGCACGTGCACAAAATTTCCCCTGGAAATACGGAATTGACACATCTACATTAATGTAGTGACTGTTTTATGCTGTCATGTCAATTTACTGCCTGTAATTGTATCAATATACTGTAAGCCAAGAATTAAAAGTGCTGCCTTGGAAAGCCAACAGTGAGGTCCCTTTTACATTGTTGAGCTAGATATGTTGCTGTAAACAATATACTATGTTGCATTTTTATGACACTTGCAGATCAAATCTCCTTTGCAGCACATAGGCCTATGTGGCTGTTCCACAGTTTTTTGTAATTATTTCTTAAACTGCATGATTTTCAAAGAAAAAAAAAACACTGAACATGATATGTGTGTTTTGACTTTCTCTACAACTGTTCATGGAAGCTTTTCTTATTCCAAAAGAATTCTGTGAAATGATCATAAATGTACCTACTCTTCATGTAAAGTTCCTGACATTTTTTACCAATTTTAACCACATGTGAATTTCCTTGACAGATTTTAATAAAATTTCCCAATATAAAATTTCACAAAAACCCATCTGCTGGAAACCAATTTGTTCTAGTGGACAGATGGACATTATGAATCCAACAGTGGCTATCTGCAAATTTGCAAACATCGTAAACATGAGTAAAAGGCTGTATATTGAAGCCTCTGATATGAGATTGTTACAAGTACGTACGTATTTTATTTTGTTAGATTGCAGTAATAATTAATCATATGGTAGCTAGAAGTTGTGGTACAACTGCATTTTGTTTCATATGTCACTTATGATCAAAACTGCAGTGCAGATTTTGGTAAAAAATCTGAAGTGTTTAAAAATGTTTTCCTTAATTGGTGTGTGCAGTTCTTGATCTGGTCTGTTCGTTGGATCAGGACTGAGTTATTACACAAATACACTTCATGTTTGTGTGTATGTGTGTGTATGGAATGACCAGAAGTCTAGTCTTATGTGGACATGCAGCCGGAACCTAGTCTGTGCATATGCATTTGTGTATTGTAAATGGCTGTTTTGATGGTAGATATATTGACATGAAGTGTGGGCTGGGTAGCTCAATCGGTATAGCAACTGACTACGGGCTGGACAGTCCGGGATCAAATCCTGGTGGGGACGAGATTTTCCGCCCGTCCAGGCTGGCCCTGGGGCCCACCCAGCCTCCTGTAAAATGGGTACCATGTCTTACCCAGGGGTAAAGTGTGGCTGGGGCATGCTGCTCACCACTCACCCCCTTCTAGTGCTGTGGTCATAGAAAAGTAGAGCTATACCTCTACCCACCCTCTGGGCCACACCAGGCCTGTAACAGGATCACTTTACCTTTACCTTTTTATATTGCCATGAAGTTCACTGTGGATAATTGTATATGATGCAGCAATTAATGACATCTGTTATATGTGGTTATTATTATTATTTCATAATACTAAATGAATTATAGTTGTATACTGATGGTAATATATATGAGCATAATAATATTATGTTTATACATATTCTTGAAAGATAAAATAATATGCAAGTATTACAGGATTCATGTTTCCTATTTTAAGTATCTGTTTATCTTCTGAACAGTGCTTATGCAACGCTTAAAATAAAAGTTACAAATTCTTCAAATGCATAATATTATTAACTGGAATGAACAGTGTTCTGCGATGCAGTGGTCACTTTTAGGGGCATGTTCTACAGGTTATTTGGAGCAAAAGATGTTAAATAAATTATAGTTCATTTTGACATCAGTTTTCAAATCAGCTTGGTGCAGAACTGAATATTTTTTTAATTCACCTGTATTTCTATTTTCAACATTTACAACAACACTTTAAGTTTCACAGTTATTACAACACATGTTAAAAATGCCCACCATCACATTGTGTGCATGCTGCCAGTTGTTGTGTCCCTCAATGTTGCTACTGCATGCATCCCAATTGATTTCTGATACCAGTTGCGGCTTCATGGCCTCTACGAACTTTCTGGTTTACCCCTGTGAAACTCTCTCAAATTCATGCACCTCCATTGAAAGAAATCTAGTTGGGTGATCAAACAGGCCAACCCACCACTCCATATCTTCCAATCCATCTATTTTTATAATTTTCATTCAAAAATTTTGTAACCTCTCTGCCAAAATCTGTGGTGCCCTGTCATGTTGTAGCCACATTCGTACTTGTGTGGCAACAGGCCTGTCCTCTAAAGAGGGAGGTAATTCATTGTCCAGAAATGTAACACAGCTGTTAAAAGTCCCTCAAAAACATTTACTTTTGAGAAGAAATCATTTTCCCCCACTTCTGCATACAGTTTCAGATGTTCTGTGACGTGGGTAACATTACTGCTATTCCACAACAGTAGCCCTACTACCATTTCCATTGCAGAAACCAGATATGAAATGTATGTTGGTATAAGTACTCATCATTTGTAAAATTGTTAAGCATTATGACTACCCTAGTGGATGGTACTATGCACAGGAAATGTATAAATCTTCCCCAACAACATGCAATTATGATTTAGAGATTGAAGCTTCAAACATTTGTACTTTTGAGACTTATCAACTTTATTGTACTCAGGTCATTTTCACATCAGTCTTACATTTTTCTTGTTTTCATTTGTCGAGCCCGTATACCTCCAGTATCAATTACATTACTTGCACTCTTGTCTGTATGAGACACAATACTTGCTCCTTTGTTCCTCTTTCTAGTCCTTTTCTCCTCAGTTTGTTCTGAATTCACAGTACTGGGTACATCAACTGAATGTAGAGTATCATTGGCCACATGAGTGAAAGGTCTTTTTCGAACACCAGATTGACTGTGTTCTTTTGAATTGGTGTTTTGTGCACCACCACCAATGACATGCCTTGTCTCCTGCTGAAGAGGACCTAAAAATTAAATTGTCAATAGAGTATGAACAAGTATAACTAAGGATATATAAAGAATGCAATCATATATGATAAATTTGTAGATAAGGAAAATATGACAATAATTGCCCAGTAAAAAAGTAACCTGTCATCTAGTTCTTGAACCATCATTTGCACACATTTGTAACTGTTGTAGCACTGTATTTGATTTGCCTTCCTCCAAACAAGTAAAGAAAAATGCATGACACTGTAATGCTATCAATTATTTGAATTGGTCTAGCAAAACCAACAATTATGGTAGTCGTATTGGAGTACTTTTACCCACTGAAGTATGCAACATGTTGCCACAGCAGCTGCAAATGCATGACAAATACCCTTATGCTATGTCTGATTAAAGTGTGACACAATCTGTGTAACTCCAAAACTATAAGTTTTAGATGCCACAATTTACCAGTGTAAATTCACATGTTCCAACTTCCATCTTCATATTATTGCCCTTATTTTTCATTTTCCCGACAAACAGTGTTTCAGGAGGAATCTGCCATTCTCTGGGAAAAAGTTCCTTAAGTGTAATTACAACAATGCAAAAAGAAATCCCTATATCTAAAGACAAACGGTTACAGAGATAATGGTGAGATAAGTTTTAAATAATGAGAGCTGTTATGTAGATTACCAAATACCTACATTAGGCCTTCGAATTCCATCCACACCAGACATGCCACAAGATTCCACATTATGTTACAGCGCATCTCTGATTCACAATTCTTTAATAATATACACGAAATGGACGAACAATGTGAAAGTCAACCTTATAAATGAATAGAAAACTACACTTATATAACTTTGCATAAAAATTTTAATTCATATAATTTTTTCAAATATACTACTTACTAATTTATTACATACCATTTTCAAATGTTTAAAAGTTATAAAATGCATGTCCATTTAAGTTTTTTCTCCAAAAAACATTTAACTTCATAAGAGACCACTACACACAAAGCCATCTGAAAAAGTGTGTATTTCTTCAATAATTTTAGCTTTCCTTTTTAACTTTTACATAATTTTGATTGAATTTTCTAAATCTAACCCTCAACAATGTAAAGCATAACTATTCAACTCTACTGTCATATACAACATACATAAATGTAAAACAATGAGATCTCAGTTTCCATCCAGTCTTCCATTCTTGCCAACTTAATGATGGCCCAGTGGGCCAAAACATGTTATTAAGGTAATACTGAATAAGCAAATTGTTGTGTTTGACTGAATCTAATGTGATACTTGAGGAAAAAAATCCTGCTACTACTAATGGCATCCTTTTAAAGACAATTTGGTTAACAAGTGTCAATGGATGTACCCAATACCAAATTTTACCTTTGTCTGTTCCAGTTAATGAAACTTTTACTATATGACACCTGTGGGAGGACTTGCTTTATTTTAATACATGTACAAAACCAATGATTTAACAAAGTAGATACCAACCAATGAACTATTTCACTGGACACTGACTTCATCTCATACTTACTGCTATCTGTAGGCAGAAAATAATAGTCAGGTATGTTCAGAGGATCATTATCTGGATCTTCTGACTGTCTACGTGGTGGGTAAGAATCATTTGCAGAACTGGAAGGTTGTCTTGCATTATTTTTTGACACATGATTATGACTGTTGATGGCTGTAGCCTCAGTTCCCTGTCTCTCTCCAACACTTCTATTATGTGGAAGTGAAGTGGTATGGTGTACAGAAAAATTTATACCATCCATATTAAGCAAGGGTGGTGGTTGAGTTCGAGGCGGTTGCTGAATAAGCCACTCGTTTAGAATTACGCCTGGAAACCTTATTTCCAGCATGTCTTGTATAACTTTAAACTCTTCAAGCTCTGTTTTTGACAGCTTCACTGTTCCTTCGTACACAAAATCAAGAAAAATTTTCAGAACATTGCCATTTACATCGGGTAACAATACCGTTATCATGTCTTGGTTTCCACCACACTCTGAAAACATTTTCTTCAGGAAAGGGCTAACAACAGACAATATAAGCTTATGTCCTTTAACTTTCCTTCCACCTGCGCATACAAAAGTCACGTCGATGTGATCTTCTTTCTCGAAATAATTGGCGACAATGCTTGCAACACTCGAATGATGGTTTGGGTTATCCAGCTTGACTTCCATTATTGTCAGCACCAAGGCACACAATTTATTCGCACACAATAGGTAAAGAACGTTATTGCAAATCTTGGAAATAAATACGACCTCCTAGCAATCGCTGGGAGTACAAAATACAAAAATCCACTCAAGGTCACTGTACTATGCCTTACTTGCCTTGCTGACTACAGCCTATTTTCCCTGCCGTTGTAATATAAACAATACAAAACTATGCCGAACATTATCTTAAACCACAGCACATAATAATAGCACGCGGGCATATGTCAGCAATCTGAACTGTATTCAATCAATGAACGAGCTCGTCGACCACTGAATAGTATACGACACTCACGGATAAGAGCCAATTATTCGTATTAAATATAGCGTAAAACGCGCACGAGACACGGGCTGGCATGTGAATACGAGCAGTTGCGCGTATTGTATGGTGCAAGCAGTTTCGGTAATTGGTTGATAAGAACCTGAATCGTAAGAATTATCGTCCTCACTATGAACAGCTACGGCCTATTTCCTTTTGATGATTGTCCCACTCAGCAGAAGCATAACAACGAGCAAATGCTTCCTAAACTTATGTTGAGAGAGTTACGAGGCTAGGTCAAGTTGCTCATCAGCGACAAATGTAACGTGCAAAATGGTCGCACGATCCACTTATGTATTGTGTCGGTAATTGGTAACAGGAGTCGTCAATTATGAAGGTTTTCAACAATTAAGCACTGCACAGACCAATTATGCTGCGCACTATGGCGGTAATCAGTGTCACCAACATGTATCGAACGAAGCTGCAACCGGCATTTTGTGCCGCAACAGCCCATGAGCCTAACTAAACAGATGGACTGCGACACCTGTCACTCGCCTACTCGTACATCACAACGAGAGTCACAGGTACTAGGTGATCTGTGATACCGGCTACCGACTCTGATCCATGGTTGGTAGAAGTAATCTGTGGCTTCGCTCATGGATTAGGTAGCTTTGTCAACCATTATTTGGCCGTGGAGGTATTTACGGCAGTGTTTTCCAAAATTACACAAATTTAGAGCTAAGGCCACACAGAGCGCTACGCTATGTACGCTATGTTTGCTACGTTCGCTACACCAGGTGGCCACACTGGCTGCGATTCGTACGAGACAGCCGAGGATTGGAACAGTTCTTTGTTTCTA
>Ga0123355_10011407_pt1 | contig 13695 bp, 13 predicted proteins | sample TergutEmb28metaG_3_FD_89872 | JGI IMG/M metagenome (GOLD analysis project Ga0123355, IMG submission 89872) | Embiratermes neotenicus P1 segment gut microbial communities from Petit-Saut dam, French Guiana - Emb289 P1 | ecosystem: Host-associated > Arthropoda: Insects > Digestive system > Gut ...
ACGTCTTTGTAGTGAGCCGGAGAGCCGTCTTGTTGAAAGATGTAATCATTACTGTCTTCATTCAACTGTGGCATCAGCCAGTTTTCTAACATGTTTCACGGACTTATGAATAACCCTGTATATTTCACGGCGATAATAAAAAATAAACTAAAACAAACAACGCTGATTGATGGGATATTCTCGTGCCAGTGAAAGCGAGAGATCACTGCCTCAACACTACCTGTCTGTCATGTTCCAGTGCTCGAGATGAATGGAGGAGGAGTGTCAGAGACTTAACCTTCCAACATGTGATCCATTCCCAGTTTCACTGCTGCCTTCAGTGACACGAATCATTACTGTAGATCTTACACACGATGTTCTTGCATGTCAGGGCAAGTCATGCGATAACCGACAGCAGAAATAACGAGACGGTTACCAACTAGATGGCCAAGGAATCGGGATTGGATTCCCGACAATGGAAAGACTTTTAGCATTCAGACCGTTTACAGGAGCCACCTAGTCTCCCAGTCAATCAATAAGGGGGAAGGTTTCCTTGATGGGAAAGCGGCCGGAGCGTGAATCTGACCACTCACCAACTGGTGTCGAAGTCGAGAATACATGGGGCTATACCTCATCTTCCTCAAACGCATCCAAGACACAATGCTTAATTAAGCACGGGGGAAATTTAAAAATTTTACAAATTTCTGCATTTTTAAAAATATGTATTAGTTGGAAATTTTTTTAGAAAGAGAGAAGCGTATTGTACAATGACGCTGACAGTTGCTAATATTATATACCCTCGGTGGAACAGGAATACGAGTAAACAAAAGAATGTATAGCGTCGGTGAAATGGCAGTGACAGTCGAAAACCAAAGTACTCGGAGGAAAGAGTTGCCCCATTGTCACCCTGTCCATCAAAATTTCCACATGGCTGGGCATGGGATCGAACCCGGCTTTCCACGGTAACAGGTCGGCGACTGAACGACTGAGGCATGGCACAGCCTTGGAAAAGGGGAATGTTCTGGGCGGACTAACTGGGGTTTGCTACGGGAATAGATTTTATGATTCTCAGCATAAAGGACGTTACTTTAAATTCTTTCGTCGTCGCTCATCTAGAATACACACAGGAAACTAAATATTTAATTGAAACTGGAACAGGTAATGCATACTTTTTTATGTATATTGCACCGCGCATCATCTTGATAACTGAAGAATAAAATCCAACTAGATGCCACTTATTACTTTATTATGCTTATGTTAGGCTCAACATGTTTCGGGCATCATTATGCCTATAATCATGAGCTCACGACGATAGCGTTGGTTACCAAATAGGCCGTCTGGTTCTGTAAATATATATGAAGTAGCGTTAGTGTAAGGTTTGGTACTCGTGATGTGTATTAGGTGCGAAATCTTTTGTAGTTTTTTGTCGAGTGATCATAGTTGTTAGAAAGTGTACCTTAATTTTTTAACAGTTATGATTTTCATGAAAATCATACCTGTTAAAAATTAAGGTACACTTTCTACCAATTATAATCACTCGACAAAAAACTACAAAACATTTCGCCCCTAATACCACAAATACCAAAACGTACACTAACGCTACTTCATACATCTTTACAGAACCAGATGGCCTATGTGATAAACAACGCTATCGTCGTGAGCTCCTGATGATGGGCATAATGGTGACCGAAACATGTTGAGCCTAACATAACCATAATAAAGTAATAAGTGGCATCTAGTTGGATTTTATTCTTAAATTAGGTAATGCACACGTTGATATCAGATGTTACAAACTGTATCTTCAAATTTTTAAAGTATCACGTTATTATAACCAGCTATGAAATTGCGCGGCCCTGCGAGATCGAAGATTCAAAACAACAAACACCATACCGTCCTCAATACAATGCGTCCTCCCACACACTTAGGTCTCATGTTGTAACCAGCTGTGAAAGATTGATTTGTTATTTTCTAGCTTGTTAGGTTTTGAGACTTGTTATCAGCGGTTCTAACAGGCAATTCTTGAAGGTATTTCCCAGTGGCGTACTGAGGAAGTCCAGTTTAGGGAGTACACTTACAACGAATCAACTTATTAAGCTAGTTATTTTTACAAATGAAGTAAAAAGGGATCACGAGCATGATTTCGTTTCGTCACTTCCTTTCACGGTACAAGAAATCGCCTGTTCCGATTTCGTTTTTCAGATTTCCGTATTTTCCAAGTTCTTCCTCACCGCGGCATCTAACTATTGTATATTAAAGAGTGTATTTTGGGATTCATCAGTCGTTCTTTTCAAGCGGTTTATCCAGTTATGTCCCTGTTAATCTACTTCATTTTACTCATTAACATCATTCTTAATATCATATAATCTGGAACAATACATAAGTGCTTTTAAGTGTCTCCGCGCTACTGAAGGATTTCCTGCTTACGTCTCTTTCATTTAGTGTTGGCAAGATTCATTTCCATGCCCCGAAGTTGGTAGTGCTGCTACCTTACATAATTTCAGTTCATTTCTCTTTATTTCCTTCAGCCTTCTTTTGAAACCACATATTTTTTCACAATTACTACGTTCATTAGGCACGGGGTGTCTTTGTCTAATGTACTTGTTACGCCACTAGTCTGATAATTCAAACTCATTTTAAAAAGTGAAGTTCAAAACAACTACAAAACGATTACATTCTTCTAGGTTCTTCCAACGTCGATATTACAATATTGAATTTCTTTCATATTCAGCCTTATGCTTCACAAATTATTTTCATTTCTTTAGCTTCGAGTGCGCCACGTGTACAATGGAAAGCAGTCGGCTCATAACAATGGCAACCCCTAACAGGCATGTAAGTCAATAATCATATGTTATGCACGGCCGCCCGCTATCCGTATATAATGCATGGGAAACTCTGGCAAAATGACCTCTCTTCCACCCTTTAAGTTCACAGTTTCCTTTTATTTTTTCTGCCCTTACAGTTCGCCTTTTTTGGTGACAAAGCTCTTCAATCGATCGTTGTAAAGGTGAGGTTCCTTAATAATTCAAGCATAAAATAACCCTAAAGGTATTAAAGTTGTGAAAGTGTATAGAGCTCGCTGTGGCCGCTTAGACGGAACAGTTCATACAGGCCTCGCGCAGAACAGCATTCGCTTAGAAATAAGATCGCCGGTCCCAGTGGCCGGCCGCGCGGTCTAAGGCATAGGTCTATGGCCGCTCGCCTGCTGGGATTGTAGGTTCGAATCCCGCCGGGGGGTATGGATGTTTGTCTGTTGTGAGTGTTTTGTGCTGTCAGGTAGAGATCTCTGCGACGAACTGATCACTCGTCCAGAGGAGTCCTACCGACTGTGGTGCGTCGTTGTGTGCGATCTAGAAAACCTCATGAATGAGAAACCATACCCAATCAATGTGATTGAGCTTAATATAGGAGATATATCGCAGGATGTATTTCCTACATGCCATTAATAGTGACCGTCAAACACGATTGCTGAATGTCCTCGGACAGATTGCAATGATACTGGGAGTTAAAAAAAGAAATAAGTGGATCTGACTATTAATTCTAATTACTCGCACATATTGTGAGAAAAAAATATAATCCAAAAATTACACGCGTATACTTAATTAGTACTTATTAAATTTTGCCTCGCTTTCTCACTTTAAATAAAGGGAAATGGGTTTGTTTTGCCATCACGCTATCGGGTTTGTTTGTTTGTCCAACTGACGAATATTTACCAAAGGGCTTAGGAATATCACATTCCTAGAGACCCTTCACGATTCATATTATTTAATACTACATTAATAGCAAAAGGTACAGACCCAACATCATGGCGATGTAAAGCTTCTGGTAACAGCTACACTAAAGGACCAGTAGCTACATGCCAAACACAATTATTCAGCCGCACCACTACACCAACTTGCCACCTTTTTACACCATTTCCTATGCAGACAGACAACGCCTTAAATGCTGTGTGTTTGTGTCTCTGTGCGTATGTTTAATTTCAATTTCGTGGCTATTCGATCGACGCACACTTCACTTTCCATGAACGTACCGACGTTTGCTCTGACGGCCTTATTAATATAACTTAACAGTTTGGTTCAGAGTCGGTCACGATCTCCCTCATGTCATCACACACTGACTTCTCACTGCGGATCCTCTACTTCAGCGACAGGTGACTCCTTGCCATATTCCTAGTGGACGAAAATGACACCGAAGGATATTTGTCTGCTACCTCCTTCAGGGTTTTCGTGCTAATCATCATTCCACAAGTGATGCACACTCATCTATCTCCGCCCCTTGAGACGTGCGCCAGCCTTGACCAGGCAGTGTGTTATAACATCTTCCGTGATACGAGAGTTCTTTTCACCTCTCTGGCCCATAATGTGGGTATACACAGAATAATGAAGCTCTTACTCATCGTGGCGAGAATATTAAGGTCGCAGGTACATGACCTTGGCGACATCGGTCTGTACTATCTTTCTCTATTTATTGGTGTTGCTAACGAAGCAGCTCATTTATTTTAAATACATCGAGGTATGTCTTAAAACGCACTGGAAACATGTCTCTCATAACAAGGACTCTAACGTGGAGAGATTGCATCGTGTTGATGAAGTGAAGAGCAGACTCAACCGAGCGTGCTTTGGTGTGCCGGGCGGATTGCCATGCCCACCGCTCAACATCAAAAGAAGAGTAGAGACGCAAAAGGTTAAATTGGGAGAGCAATCAGGTGAGAGGTACGGCAATAAAGCACTAGAGGAATATTTCCACGGATGCAGGAAAAAAAGATAAAAAAGGAAACACAATAGACTCTATATTACCATACATAGCAATCGTGATGCTGGAAATAAACACTCGAAAACTTGGCTGCGATTCCAGCTTATCCTGAAACAGGAACATCGTATTATTCTCCACTCTTTCAGACAAATTCCAAGAGAGCATTGAACAGGGCATTATAAGCATTACCTCAATCCTTATCTGGCAGCAGTTACCGATTTCCTTCCAGGTCATTCATGTGAAACAGGATCAGTGCAACTGGATGCATTCCTTGGCCTTTCATTACGGGGCACATCACATGAAATTCATTTTGGTTTGATCATCGCTGATTTAATTCTTTGGGAGATTATGGGGTGCCACACCGACACATAATAGACACATACACCAGACAGAACACCCGTTGTTATTGTTATGTTTATAGTAAACTGTTAGTTGACAGACGTCACAACAATACACACACGATATATACTGTATTTTGTTACACATTATGTCAAGACAATATTGTAAAAACTTTACCAGTAGCCTACATGAGACGGGAAAGAAATATATATGTATATATATATATATATATACAATCTTCGTGGGGAAACCTCAAAACTTGGCATAGATGGGAGGGTGATATTTAAATGAAGTTTAAGAGCATGTACTTCACGTCACAGAGCCTACCGACAGACCTGTCAGTATGGTAATAGACATTTGGGTTCCATGAAATGCGGGCAAGTTTCTGACCAGCGGAAGGGCGATGGCTGTGCCGAGAAGAATCCTGCGTCATGGAATTAAATTTTTAGTGAAATATTGCGTAGAATTTTCAAGACAATATTTTAGACTAAAAACAGGACCACAGTGCGAGAAGAAACGCTCCTGCAGACTTTATGATTTTTTACAAGTAATAAATTCTAGTACTGGACCTCAGAACTTTGAAGGGCTTGAAGGATATGATGACGAAACTGAAATTGGACGATGCACAAGTTCTTGCAAACAATACAAATAGCGACGGTGTTGAAATAAATGTAGCAAAATTAGAAGCAGCTGGCGGAAACGAGTTATAAAGGGCAATGATGAAGGGTTGCAGGGACATCAGGCCACATAGACCCTGCGATTGTTCCCCGCACGCTACTACGATTCTTGCTGAAGAGGAGGGGGCGGTTCACTTTCCACCTCAAATCACCCTATCTTCATTTTCACACACAAGCACACGCACCTCTTCACAGAGAGCAGCGCTCGTATCGAATCGCTGAAAAGTCATCATACCCTGAAGCACTTTGCCTTTGGTGCAACCCTTTTGACGTAACTAGGTTTATTGCGATGCCCCGCCCATGTGAAAGTGGGTGTGAGCTGTATAGAAGAATGCCTGATCTATTTCTGAAAGCTTGATTCCTTACAAATCGTACAGAAAATTCCATTCGTCTTCCTCTCACACTTATCTTTCAAAAGAAGGCTGTTGTTGGTAAGTATACCAATGAAACAACCCCACCCAATCCTCCCTCTACATAAGTCCACGGTTAAAGGTATGTTTAGAAAAAGGGAGGAGACATACAAAATCTATAGTTCCACTTTCTTCAGCCTTCTTCCACCCCTAATTCATATTTTTCGCTCCAAGAACAAGCATCGAGTCTTTGGTTCAAGGCAGAATAAAAAAGGTCTAAGATGATGAAGCTTGCCTGAGGATGAAAGAGGGGTCTGAAACGAGTGGGGAGGAGAATTTCAGGGCAAGGGGTGGCTGGATGTGTGTTCAGTTGGATTGGCTTATCTCGTTTTCCCAGACTTTTGGGTTCCTTTCCTCCACACTCTATATCTTTTCAGCGTGGTGCCGAATGGAAACAGACGAATTTTAGGTGAAGGATATTTGAAGAAGACAAATAAAGAAGTGTAATATACGGAAAGGACTTAGGTAGGAGATAAAAGGAAGCAAGACAGAGCATTATGACTGCGAATTATATATAGTTTAGAAGTGAAAAGTAATGGGCTGTAATATCTTGGAGAAAGCTGTAAAGAACTAAGTCACGGGAGAGAGAAATGTCAGGCTAACAGATCCGAATATACGTGCAGGATTAACTGGAATATTACCCCATTCCCACTGCTTGTGATCTGCTTACTATGCTGCTGAAGTGGGGTCGAGTCTACCATTAATAAAGCTCCTTTAAAATACCTAAGATTCAACATAACAGTAATACGAATAGTAATAATAAAGGGGAGAAACTGTCCAAATCTACAATCACGCAATATATTAATTTTAGAATTAATTACATTATCCTCTACACCTGCAGCTCACAAACGCAGTGAAAATGCGGAAACCGGCAATTTTGTGTACTTAAGAGAATTATACGTCTAGTATCTTCCTCATGGTGGTTAACTCGTTCTGGAAAAGAAAAGCATGAGGCTAATAAATCTCATCTAATGCAAAGGTTAAAAAATTTTAAACATTAGATCTACTTGTCCATGAGATTTATTTTACGATAATAGGCCAAGAATATTAAAGCCAAATTTATCTTTTGCCATCGACAAATATAATTAAAGGAAGTGAGACATCAATGTCAAAAAAATGGCCACGAACAAAGAATAATTTCATCTGTTGAAAACGCTGGAATGAAGAAGGCTAAATTACAATAACAATAGAGGAAGCAGCCTGTAACTTCCTTACGGAGTTCATATGGATGACAAAAGTCACAGAAACAATCAGAAACCACAAATTTATAACACTGATTTATGACGTTAAAACTAAAGTACGTATAATTGTGTTAGGTAGGGCTTTATGGAAGAAAGGGCCAATTTTGCATACAAGCAACAGGTGTTTGCATGGCCTAACAGGTACGTATATAAGCAACTGGACATATTGTTGTACATCCATCCGTTTTCTTCTGTGAACCACATCTTTGACGCAATAAACGGTGAGTTACGTCACGAAGATGTCTGCTCTGAAGTACTAAAAACGAATCAACTGTCTAAAGCCTAGCGGTAGCAATATGCAACACTTGCTAAAGAATTCAGTAACTATGTTTTGTTTTTCGTGTGATACTCCCGATAAATAGCTATTGTAGGAGCTTCCCCAAAATAGAAGTTGCTGGTAGGTCGGTATAATAGAGATGGATCTTATGTTTATTGGACCGTGCATCGTTGTGATAACTGAAGAATAAAACCAACTAGATGCCACTTGTTATTTTATTGTACTTCTTATAGGCTCAACATGTTTCAGGCACTACTACGCCCATCATCAGGAGTTCGCGACTATGATGGTGATTACCACATTGGTCGTTTCGTTCTTGGTTTGCTGTATGTTGGAGGTTAGGTGCGGTTTGGTTGGAGTAGTGTCTGGGCTGCAGGCTAAAGCACGAGTCGTGCTTTAGCCTGCAGCCCAGACACTACTCCAGCCAAACAGCACCTAACCTCCAACATACAGCAAACCAAGAACGAAACGACCAATGTGGTAATCAACATCATAGTCGCGAACTCCTGATGATGGGCGTAGTAGTGCCTGAAACATGTTGAGCCTATAGCAAGTACAATAAAATAATAAGTGCCATCTAGTTGGTTTTTCATTATTCAATAGAGATGGACTCCTTTCTCTGTGAGACAGGACGTGAATTTTTCAATTCTGTCCAAACACAGTGACTGCTCAAATTCTATACCCTTCTGCATTTTCAAAGAAGTCCTTTTCCTGGTATCTTACCTTCTTTTCACTTGCCTCCAATCTAACGTGACGAGAAGAAAGATAGTAAACTGCTTGGGAACCTTCAGAGTCGATAAATGACCTCCTTCCAGAATGAAAGTGATATCTCTCACTACCCCTCCCACTTTGTTCCTCTTCTTATTACTACTACATATCTCTTCTTTCTTCTCAGTGTTCAGTCTTCATTCGGTTGGTACAGGGGTTTAAATTAACTGAAGGTGGAGGTGTGGAAGCCAAATTACTTCGGAAAACTGATTTATAACGCGAAATGTTTCACTATTTTAAACCAGGGACAAATCAATAAAATAAAAGTTAAATGTTCATAAAAACAATAGCCTGCATACAAAAACCAAAACCGAAGATCTGTCTTATGGGCATTTCGTACATTATTACAACGGAATATGTCTCATACTCGAACAGAAACATGCGCAACATGTGTTCATATATTTCGCATATCTGTGATGCCGCAAACAATTAAATATTCAGTCCATTAGAGTGCATGACACGAGTAAGAACAAACCCTGTATCTTAAAGAAAACCATTTAGAGTCTGAAACTGCAGACACAGTATAATATGCAATATTAGATGGGTAGGCGAACAACACATACAACATAACATTGGCAACGTACGTGTAACGTAATGTTGTGGCGCGTTCGCGTAACCATTATTTCAACAGAAAGGAAAACAATGCTTTCTCTGTGTACTGTTGAGCTATACGTTACTGTCAACAATATAAAAAAATAAATGTTGCACAAAAATACTTTTATGGCGAGTTTACGTCACCAGAAACAATAAAAAAAACTTATTTAAGTGTTCATGCAAAGTGCCCGACGTATTTTGCAGCCTTAAGTATCATGGAAGATTTTCATGAAAGTCCCAAATATAAAATTTGATTGAAATCCGATCAGTGCAAGCCGCACTCACACATACGGGCAAACGGACTTCGGGAAGGCGCCTAAAGGGTGACGATCCTCTTCGATTTTATACACATTTTAGCCCCACTCAATTTTACGACTATATTTAGTGACAGAGCTTAAATATTTCTATTGCAATAGAGATCTTAATTTTTAGATTTGCAATATTACCTCCTGACACTGGAATTTTATGCTGAAACTCTCAGCGATATATATATATATATATGTTTTTATATATATAAATGTTAATTGTAGACAGTGGCAGTGTGTAAAGAAAATATAAGCTATCAAAGTCACAATATCTTTTCCTGGCCTTCTCTAACCAGAATAAACGTCTTCATACTTAATAATTTTGTCTTCTATACATGTTCTGTGCATAATGTGCTCTTGTCCATTCCTGTAACTGTGACACCAGACAGTTATACATTGTAAACTGTAATACTAATTATAGGATCGTTGCCTGTAATTTTCGAAGACATCTCGATTTTTAAAAACGGACTGAATTTTGTACACGGTACATGCATGCTTTTTCAGGTAAATGTGAAACAAGATGATTCTTTTTTACTCCGGTATAAACATGGTAATTGGAACACGTAACTAGTAAGTAAAAAGCTTTTTGCATCGTCTTAGAAACCCCTGCACCACACTACATACAAACGACATGTCGAAAGCTACTACTTTCTACCTCAGGTGGACTAGAAATTCCATTGTGTAATGGTACTTGGAAAACACACGAATAACTCCGTTTCACGTATGTAATTACAGTTAACGGCGGATGCGGAAAATATGACAATTGATGGTGACGTGTAAGATGGTTTATTTTCAAGAAAAGTAATCTTAATGCAAATTACGGACTCTGATGCCATATTGACCACTGCGAAGTTACATGGCAACAACCATAACTTTTAAAGAATAATTTAAAACTCGTTGTACGCTTCAAACGGATTTAATTTAGGCAGCCTCTTTTACGTAAGCCAATATATTTATTCACTTATATCAGAATTATTAGAGCGATCAAATGAAGAAGGATGAAACAGGCAGGACAAACATCACCCTTGGGGGAATTGACGAACATATGCAAAAGTTTTAGTGGGAAACCTGAAGGTTGGAAACCACTTCAAAGAACAGAGACGCATGCTTCCACTGGAGAGTCATATTAAAAAGGTGCTTAAATGTAACCGGGTGTTTCAAAGGCTATCTAAAATTTACGTTGGGAAGTGCGTGTGTATATTCAGAAAATCATTAAAAATGTATCCATACAGCTAGGAAGTTGTACTGGAATGTTGACTGTAGTGCCACAATTTTACACTTTATCGATATTGAAATATTGAGCATAATTATTATTCTTATAGAGCTGTAAGAAAGTGCACCTTAAGATCTTTGCCCTCGAGGATTTTGTTTCATGTAGTATGAAATTTTAGTTTTAATTTGTTTAGATTCAATTCAGACATGTCACCTAATTTTCCAAATGAATACTGATAACATACTGAAGATTAATATTCGTAGTTGCACCGTGTATACTGATAGTATTAAGTCCTTTATTTGTCCAACTAATACATACATATTATTATAAAATTGTTAAACAGTTAATAATATTTTAAACTATTATAGTTTTAAATGTTTTTAAATGTTTAACAATTTTATAATAATTTGTGTGTATTAGTTGGACAAATAAAGGACTTAATATTGAAGACTAAATAACTTTGTCCCTTCAGGAATTAAATTACTTTTCCGAACACCCTCTCAAAAATATTTTAGGACTTGTTTCTGAGCTTATCACAATATTGCCAATAAATCGCATTTGGCCATAGACACAGAAAGCTAAATCTTACTAAGGGACAAATTCTCGAATTCGTTTGTGTTTTTACGCCACACTGACTGGAAAAGCGCAATCGACATTTAGAAGACGCTTAGTGCTGCCCTCTTTAAGACAAAACAGTCACATCTTGGACTGCATAGCCCTGAAGACGGTGGTATTATGCTGCTTGGAAATGAACTATCAGTCTACATGGACTAATGCTTTAGAAGACTCGGATCATTATCAACATTGCTGCGAGGATATCAAACCTCGCATTTCTAAGGGGCATTTATTAGAAACCCAAGAGGTGTCTCATGTAGTTTTACGGATATGGCAAGAAGAAAGTCGTAATAATTTATCGTTCATACAAAAGCTATATTGACTGAAGAAACCACTGCAGCACCTAGGACGCTGAAATATATTTCAGCATTATTGTTTGTAAGCAAATAATATATATTTCTCAAGTGTAACCTCTTAAATAAGTTAACCTTTCCTCTCTTCCTGATTATTGCTGCTGCAACTATTTCCCGGAACACCCGGTTGGTTCCAAAACACGCCTCATATTCCAAAACAAACTGAACACCCTGCACAAACTTTTGCAACATATCAATCTCTGTCTAGTTCCATCCCACATCGTGATCAAAACTTCAGCTAACCCACAGTCGTACCACCCTAACACAACCTATTTTCCCTGCCGCCTGACGCAATCAGTGTATTTGCTGTAAGTTCCTAAAAGGGGAGAACGAGAGAATGGAGTGGGAAATGTTATATTTGGAGAGGGATTATAATTGGTTTCATTTTCAGTTGGACAGGTTCGCCGTTACTTCGATTTGCCACTCACCCTCTTCTTCTCGTTATAAGCCAAACTTGTGCCCTGGAGTTGGGTGCGGATATGATACTGTGGGAGAAGTTTTTTTCCCACGCCAAATTCTGTAATTAAATTCAGTGAAATTTCTCTCCAATCGAGTTCTAAAAAGTAAGTTAACGAAGTATTTAACACCGTTCTTTAAAACTACGAGACCTATATAGTAATGTATCTGTGATAAATGACCCACATAATTTTGGAGTTTGTTGCCGAAGAGACGCACATATAATCGTGTAAAGAAAAACTAACTTCATTCAGAACGTATTCTTGGTATATTTCGTCAACCTCTGTTGTCCTGGTCGGATTGGAACAATCCAACCAGGACAACAGGCAGTCATCTAAAAAGAATAAGTACCAATTGTTGTATACATACGGTTGTACCTCCTGATGATGGGCCTAGATACGCCCGAAACATGTACAGGTTGATGAAATATACTAAGAATAAGTTGTGCATCAAGTTGGTCCTTCTTTACACGATTATATGGAGATGCACGGTCAACAAAACAAAAAATGACTCACATATATTTAAAACTTCTCTGTCAGTGAAGAAAGAGTGCTGAGCAGAGAGTAATAAAAGTTACTTTAGGTCAAAATATTACATCCGCATATTTTAGGATAAGCCTATTGCCCTGCAAGAGATTCCAGACAGGTGTAATGAAAGGAAAAAATAAAGAAAATCTTCCAACACGTTTCTACGTCAGAACTATAAGAGAAATGGACTGCGCAAACATACGGATGTTTGCTACGGATTAAGCTCTTGATTTTAACACACTGCACTCAAACGAACAAAGTCATGTTAGAAATAAGATTAGCGGACAGCCGAGATATTCGTAAGAAGTTCTTGGTTCATACAAAAGAAGTTGTGCATATATATTTAATTTTTTTCGTATAAAAATGGAGACTGTAGTGACTGATTTCGAATCATTGAGTTTACTTGCCTTGAAATCAATCTGTCTGGAGACTGTTAGGTTTGAAACAAATTTTCACCGCGTAGACTCTTTGGTTTGCCCTAAACCAAAGTCATAAAGCTGCTCTTTATTGACTTTACGGAACTCCGAGCCAGTTGTTAAATTTGTGTTACTATTTCATGCATTTAATACAACATGCCTCCCATTTACTTTCAATACTGGTGTAGTTTACATCGGTTATGAATTGATTTTATTGACTTATAATGTGAGGACAACTGCTGGATATCAACTATCATCTAATATTACATCTGCTGAAGAATTTTAAGCATGAAATGAATGTAAATCGCATTTCAAAAGTCAGCCCCTATTTCAAAGTAAATATATTTCTTTACCATTACAAAGAACAGTCTCTTAATGCCACTTAAATAAATATGTGTTCTTTACTGTGATAATCATATGTTATGTTATGAGGGTAAGCAGGTGGTGCCTTACATACAATAATCGGTATGCTTCAAAAGTTTACAGAAGTTTTGTCATTTATTATTTAACCCGTAAATTTTAGTAATAAAATATGGAAAGCGACAAACTATTTTTTATCAGTAACAAGATGAAAATAAGTGAAGTTATGTGAAAAAAATTATATTTTTAAAATACTACACTTTAGTCATTAACACAATATTTTATTCATACACATTTAATCTTGTTTTTAAGCTTTCGCCGTGTTCTAAATGTAATTTATTCCTTTTTGGGTAATTCCCCGGCGTCTGAGTTCTAATTGCCGACGTTTCGGAACTCACTATCGGTTCCATCTTCAT
>Ga0123355_10011409_pt1 | contig 13693 bp, 12 predicted proteins | sample TergutEmb28metaG_3_FD_89872 | JGI IMG/M metagenome (GOLD analysis project Ga0123355, IMG submission 89872) | Embiratermes neotenicus P1 segment gut microbial communities from Petit-Saut dam, French Guiana - Emb289 P1 | ecosystem: Host-associated > Arthropoda: Insects > Digestive system > Gut ...
TCTAGTTCCCACTGCGCTGTATACACGATATGTTCTGTCACCGTTGATGCTACACTTGGATTCCATCCTGTAAATCTGAAACCAGTGTTTCCTAGTGGATTTCCGTTTCCCTCTGTTGCTCCTGTGAATAATGGTGTATTACTATTTATTACTATATCGTTGTGCACATCATTCACAAAGTTTCCTTGCGTTCCTGGCGCATATATTACATTGAATCGGTGGAGAATATTGGTCATGTTTAGTTCTACTTCATTTTGTGTATTAGAATCTACATTAAAGGTAAAAGAAATAGGGCTACCATTTAATACACCGCCAGTTCCAGCGTTTGAATTAGCTAAATCAAAGTCGTTATTTGCTCCTGTTAGCTGAACAAATCTATAAGTTCCAGGAGTTAGTGGATTTGTTGCCAATGATCCATCAGCAGCGGTTACATTACCTGCAGGGAAAACATTTGGAACAGTTTCCCAAAGAGTACCATTTAATCTTTCTAGTCTAAAGGTTGCTCCTGCTAAAGGTGCTCCTGTTTCGATATTAGTTAGGAAAATTATTGCCGGTACGTTTTCGTCTTGATTTCCCCCGTTATCTGGTGCACATTCTTCAATAAAAGTTACTCTAAAATGTTGAATTTGGCCGTTAACAATGTTCGAATCACCGAAAGTGGCTTCGAAAATATCAACCATCATATCACGATTTTCTTCATTGTTCCATCCAGCACTAATATGTTGGTTAGCCCATGTGTTAGCGAAATCAAATCCAAATACTTCAGAATAAGTAATTCCCGTTGCATTAACATCACCAATATAAACAACTACTATGTCTAAATCATTATCATCCGTAAATACACCCCAAGTTAAGGCAGTTAATGAACTTAGAAATTCATCATAAGTTTGATTTGGTTCGGGATATATTCTTGTAAAGTAATCATTAATTAGATTATTAATGCTCCAAGTTGCTGGTTGCCCTGACCAAATGTCATACGTCCAGCTTCTTCTAGCGGTAATTGCCATACTACCTTCTACAAATTTACCATCTAAAAATTCTTCGATAACAATATATTGTGAAATGGATGATGATCCCTGTGAATTTCTTAAATATACATAAGCATCACGCCCAAGTTGAATATCCCATCTTGTCATGCAATTACCTAAGTATTGATCTGTTGTTACATCTCCTGAAGACCAACAAGCTTCTTTTGGATGAGTTGTCATATTTGCAAATTGAAGATTTTCGGTTAATCCGCCAAAAGTTACATTTTGTGAGTAATCCTCACTACGAACAACACCATGAGCTTCAATTTCAATAAATCCAACATTCCCAGAAACGCTTGTAAGACCATTAATATTTTCATTAAATGTAAGAACAATTTCATCTCTTAAAATTTGAACTTCTCCGATATGGTTCCCACTCCAATCAAAAAAGCTCATCCAATCATTTCCACCGTGAGTTGATGGAAGCCAATGGCCATATATACTGTTAGTTGGCATAGCGATACGAAAAGAATCTCCTTGTGATAGCATGACATCAGTATCTAAAGACCAGCTAAATTCTAAGTAATTTATTTGTTCATGGGCATATGAACTACCTGATAAAACTCCCATAATCCCTGACCATCTAGCATCTTGCCAATGCCCATTTAAAATACTCCAACTAGTTACCTGTACTTGATTAGAAAAATCAATACCCTCTTCTGGGTTTGCTCTTGTTGGGATTATTGAAAACACTACAGCCATCATTAACGATAAACAAAAAGTCGCTAAAAGTGGTTTGATGTATTTTTTTCCTTTGATATTTTTTTTCATAAAGACACCTCTTCTATTTAGTAAAATTATACCCCCCCCCCGTTGCTTTTTGACAATAGTTTACTAAATCATTTGACGCTTTATTTGTAAAATTTTTATGTAAATTTATATAATTGTTTTATTGCATAAAAAATATCTCAAATAAATATTGAGATATTAATCTTCTTTATTGCTTTTTTTGGTTACCGGTTATGATGTCTGGCGTTGGATATATTCTAACACCTTCATCATCATATGGACTAGGATTTTTTGCTTTATTTTCTTGATACTTATCATATAATCTTAAAGATAGTTCATCTTCTTTTTTTGATAATTCTTGAAAAAGTCTAGCCATACCTTCAACATCGTTATTTTCAATTAATGAGTTATATCTTTCTTTTTCTTTTACAGAAACAATAAATGGTGAATAGCCAGCTTTAAGTAAATTAGTTGCTGAGATAATTCTTGCGGTTCTTCCGTTTCCATCTTCAAGAGGATGAATATGTAAGAACCTAATATGAAACTGAGCTTCTTTTAAGAAAACTGCATCAATACCATCTTGGTTCTGCATATATGACCATATATTATAATAGTTATCTAATAAAACGTACAAATCCATATAAATTTGTTTTGGTTCTGATCTTAGAACATTGCTGCCTTTTACTTCAACCATTGTTCTTCGAAAACCATTCCCATTAACATCTCCATCAATTAGTTTAGCAACTTCCAGTATTACATCAGGTCTGATTTTTTCTTCTTTAAATTCTAATATATACCTAATTGCTTGCATAATGTCTTGAAACATAAAAGCATGCTCTGGACTTCCTGAATCAACAATTTGCTCGAAATAAGTTTCTAGGGTTACCCCAGATGAGGCAAATCTCCCGGCAAACAAATTTAGATAGCTCTCTATAAAAGCTTGATTTTCCTTATCAATTCTTGTCATTAATTAAATCACCTGCGATAATTATATCATAAAATAATTGCAAAGATAAGTTTAACTTATAGAAAAAAAAGTGATTTTATTATATAATAATATTGGTGGTTCGTTTGTTATATCCAAGTAACCTTAAAAAGACATATAAAAAAGAAGTTTCACATGCTAATCGTGGAATGGATTTAGAAGCTTTAATTAACGAAACTAATAAATACTATTTAGTTAATGATATAGCAATTATCTATAAGAAACCAACACCTATTGCAATTAAGAACACCGAATATCAAGGAAAAAAAATTAAAACAACCGGGTTTCTACAAGCTAAATCAACTTTAGATTATGTCGGACTATATAAAGGAAGATATCTCGACTTTGATGCTAAAAGCACACAAAATAAAACTTCTTTTCCAATTAATAACATATCAGATCATCAAATGAAACATATTAAGAATATAATTAACCACGGTGGTATTTGCTTTCTTATTATCGAAATGAATAATCAGATTTTCTTGCTTAAAGCTGAAGATTTAATCTCGTTTATTTCTAATCATAATCGTAAAAGTATTCCATATGACTTCTTAACAGATAATGGTTATATTATTAAATTTAGTATTAACCCAAGACTAGACTATTTAGATACAATTAATAAAATTTATTTTAAATAAAAAGGATGATGAAAATGAAGAATTTTTTAGGAAAATTTAAAAGAAATAAAACTGATAGACCAAAAACTCGTAAAAATGGTAAACCAAAGAAAAGTTTATTTGAGATTTTTTTAATCTGTTTAATTAGTGGCATGATTTTAGTTTTTGCTGCAGGGGTGAGTTTTGCTGCTTACGTGGTTGTTAATTCACCAACATTTGATCCTAATGCTCTATTCAGTAGTGAAGCTTCAGTAATTTTGGATGTTAATGGGAATGAGTTTGCTAGAATTGGTGGACAAATGCGTGAAAATGTTACTTTTGATGATTTACCAGAAGTCTTTTTAGACGCGATTATTGCAGCTGAAGATGCAAGGTTCTTTCAACACGGTGGTGTTGACTGGGGACGCTTCATGGTAGCAACAATGGGACAACTTCGTGGGAACCGTGCTGCTGGTGGAGCATCAACTATTACCATGCAGGTTATAACCAATACTCAAACTGAAAGAGTTGTTGATGGTTTTGCCGGAATTGTTCGTAAGTTCACGGATGTATATATGTCAATCTTTCAGTTAGAACGCCAATTTACTAAAGAACAAATTATTGAATTTTATGTTAATCTACCCTTCTTAGGTTGTGGTGCTTGGGGTGTAGAGCAAGCAGCTCAGATTTATTTTGGTAAATCAATCAGTGAAGTTACTTTAGTTGAAGCTGCTACAATTGCCGGATTATTCAACGCTCCTGATACACTTGATCCTTGCCGTCATCCTGAACGTGCTGAAGGAAGAAGAAATCAGATTTTAAACTTAATGGTTAGGCATAATAAATTAACTGAAGAAGAATATTTGATTGCAAGAAGTATTCCAATGGAGTCAATGTTAGTTGACCACGGTGAACTTCGTGGGCATGAAATGCAAGATGCAATTGATACCGTTGTTCAAGAAGTCATTGATCGAACTGGCTTTAACCCACATCAAGTTTCAATGCGTATTTACTCAACAATTAATTTAGATCAACAAAGAGTTATTAACGATATTTATAATGGAACTTTACATCAATGGCCAAATGATACCTTACAAACCGGTATAGCTGTTATTGATGTTCAAAGTGGGGCCATCTCAGCGGTCGGAGCTGGTCGTAATCGCCGAGGTGATTTAAGTTTCAATTATGCAACCATGATTAGACGTCACCCAGGTTCAACAGCTAAAACAATGTTCTCTTATGCACCTGGTATTGAATTCTTAGGTTGGTCTACCGGTCAAATGATTCTAGATGAACCTCATCGCTTTACCAATGGTCCTCAAGTTAGAAACTGGGATAATCGTTTTATGGGAGCAATGACAATTAGAGAAGCTCTTGCTCTTTCAAGAAACGTACCAGCTGTTTATGCTTTCCAACAAATAAATAACCGTGATATTGATACTTTAGTTACAAATATTGGGATGAGACCTGAGTATGGTCCAAACCATTATATAAATGAAGCTCACAGTCTTGGTGGCTATAATGGGTCAAATCCCGTTGAAATGGCTGCAGCTCATGCAGCATTTGCAAGAGGTGGCGTCTTTATTGAACCTCATTCATTTACTAGAGTCGTCTTTACTGCTTCTGGCGAAGAGTTTGAAGTAACACCAGAAATTCGTCAAGCAATGAGCGAAGAAACAGCCTTCATGGTCAATATGATGCTAAGAAGAGCAGTTACTAGTGGTTTCCACCCGGCAGCCAATGTATCTGGAACAGATGTTGTTGGTAAAACCGGTACTTCTACTTTAGATCCACAAATTATTCGAAGATATCGCTTACCTTCTAGTGCAATTAATGACTCTTGGATTGTTACTTATTCACCAGATGTTGTTTTTGCCATTTGGATTGGTTATGACCGTGTTAATGCTGAGAATTTCTTAACTGGAACAATTGCTAACCGTACCAGAAATAACTTATCACGTATCTTAAGTGGCAGGTTATTCCCAACTAACTCAAGATTCCAACAACCAAATAGTGTTGTTACAGCAACTATCGAATTAGAAACTAATCCAATTCGTTTAGCTAGTGAATTTACTCCAGATAATTTAAGAAGTACTGAATGGTTTAGAAGAGGAACAGTTCCTGTTGAATCAACTAGATTTAGTCGATTAGAAGCTCCAACTAACTTACAAGTAGTTGATACTCCTACTAGTGCAACATTAACATGGAACCCAATCGCAACTCCTGAATTTATTGATCAAGCTTTCTTAAATGAGTATTTTAGAATTGGCTTTACTAACTGGGCTACACAATATCTCCAAAGACGTCTAACATGGAATGAAAATAATAAAGGCGCTCTTGGTTATGAAATATTCCTTAATGGAACTAGCGTTGGTTGGACGGCTAATTCATCATTTACCTTTAACGGACCAATTCCTCCAAACTCGGTATTTAGTGTTCGTTCTGCATATCAACGTTTTAGAGCTAATAGCAGTAATCCAGTTACCTTTACGGTTACTGGTGCACCAACTTGGAGTTTATCACCAACCTTTAATATTTGCCAAACGCATAGTGAGTTTGCCTCTAATCATTCAGCATTCTTATCAGGAGTAGCAACTTTTGCTAATATTGTTGAAAATGGTAGTTCAACTCCTGCTAGTGGTGGGACTCTAAGTTGTTTATTAGGTGATACCAACGTTGCTTGTGATACTTTAAGCTTCACAAATAATTATACAGTTAGGTTTAGTGTTAATCATTTGGGTGAAACTAGATCTGTTAATTATAATATTCAAAGTTCATGTTAAAAAAAGTACTGATTACAGTACTTTTTTATTCATCTTCATCTAACCAATTATAATCAAAGAGAACTTTTGTAGGTTCTTTTTCTTTAGTTTTTAAATGATGGTTAACATCATTCATTGATTTAAAACCTTTCTTTCCCCACTCGTAAATAATTTTATCAATATATCTTAAATTACTTACTCCATTAAAGGTCGCTTCTTTTAAAGCCCCGATAATTAATTCTTCATTCATGTTGGATTTTAACCATGCATTAATTATTTCAAATTCAATTGGTGTTAAAGGGCGACCGAATTCTTGTTCAAAGATACTAAAGATATTACTCGCTGTTTGTTCTTTTTGTTCAGTTTTTATTTCACTAACCATTGCTTTATAAACATTCCCTAAATCAATGACTTCACTAACCTTACCTGATGGTTCTTTGACAACACTCATATTAATTAACCCTTTGGAAGTTAGTGAAGAAAAGGCTTCCATAATATCCTTATCTTCTAATAATGTCACTTCTTTAATTGTATTAATATCAAAAACTGGTTTATCTTGATTTAAAAAATATACAATCAAGACTAATTCATCAGTTGATAGTTTAAATTCCTTAATAATTTTAAATAATAATTTTTTAAAAGCGTAATCTTTTTCTTTTATTAAACCTTCAATTAAAGTATTAGTCATTTTATCACTTCCATTTACTTAGTAAATATTTTTTGATTTGTTCATATTCATTTAATAGATTTTCATTTAAAATGTTTTCAACAACATCTTGATGAATTATTTTTAATTTAGGTGATGGCTCTACTTCGAGTATTTCTAAAATATCTTTATTGTTGATTGCTAATTGATTAATATCTTTTATTGGTAAACTTGCATGTAAGTTCGAAATTGTACTTCGATCAATACCTAAAATTTCACCTGCTACAGTTGAGATATATAAATTATAGTTAAATAAAGTTAAATTATCAATTATTCCCTTATCAAGAATTTTTCGAATTGCTGTAATAGTTTCTTGACTAGTTTTGTTAAAGGGATATTCTTCATTATATCGCATCTGTGCCCAGATACCTAAAATATCATTAACGATTACAATATCATCTGGGTAATTAATTCCAAGAACTTCTAAAATATCTAATTCTTTAAGTAATTTTAATCCTTTTTCAGCATTATTTGATGCTAGAATTCGATTTAATTCTTCTTCTTTACGATAATAACTTAAAGTTCCGAGTAATTCTTTATTGTAGTTAATAAATTTAATAATTTCTTCATCAATATCGAAGTCTAATACAACAGCAAAACGAATTGCTCTGAGTATTCTTAAAGGATCTTCGGCTAATTTTATATTAACATCACCGATCGCCTTTATCTTACGGTTTTGTAAGTCTTCACGAGCATTTAATAAATCTAGAATTTCTCCTGTTGAACTCATACATATAGCATTAATGGTAAAATCTCTTCTTTTAATATCAGTTATTAAATTATCAACATATGTAATATCCGTTGGTTTTCGTTTATCATAACCACCCTCAGTACGATATGTTGTTATTTCAAAAGAAAATCCACTTTGATTAAAGGCAACCGCCCCATAACCAGGTGAAGTTCCTTCTTCAAATATTTCAATGATATCTTTTGGTAATGCATTAGTACAAATATCAACATCAGTCGTTTCAATATTAAGTAGATGATCTCTAACATAGCCACCAATGACATACGCTTCATAACCATTTTCTTCAATTTTTTCTAAAACTTTTTGAACTTTATTATTCATCTATCACACCGTCTTTAGTATATCATTAAATTCTTCTTTTGTGAACTAACATCTAGTTCCACTGGTAACCATTCTGATTGCACTACCGATACTTCTTCCCATACCTAATACCGTATTTATTAAAGTTGCCACTGAGTTTAATAAGGAGCCAGAAATGTTTGTATTACCACCTTGGATTCTTTTTAATTCTTGATTATTAAGTTTCATTAATTACAGCGAATTGGTCTTAGAAAGCCATCAACAATTCCCGCGAAAAGAGCAATCCCTGCCCCAACAAAACTCCACATACTCCAGTTGATATTACCACCAACTACACTAATCATTTCTTCTTTCGTTAACATATTCATCCTTTCTAGCAGTTAAAAAAATTTCTTTATCATAAATAATTTGATCATCATTATGACTTACATAAATAATTGTTTTATCATTGAAATATTTCCAAATATTATCAAGAATTTGTTTTCGCATCTTTTTTGCTATTTGGGATAAAGCTTCATCTATAATTAAAATATCAAAATCACGATATAATCCGCGCGCTAAAATGATTCTTTGAATTTCTCCTCCACTGAGATTAGCACCGTAAATATGTGTCATATAGCCATTTGCTTTAATTTCTGAAAAAGAATTTAAATAAACGATTTTTTCAATGACTCTAAATTTAAATTCTTCATATTTATTATCAACAATAATATTCTCTAAAATGCTTCCACTAAATAATTCAGCTTTTTGATGAATATAACTAATTTTACCATCTGTTTCAATATAGTTAGTTGGTATATTACTAGAAATAATATCTAATAAGGTTGATTTTCCACTACCGTTTTCACCTCTTAACCATACTTTATGACCTTTTTTAATTGTTAAATTAAAATGATTAAATATTAAAGATATATTATCGTGTGAATATGATAAATCCTTAATTATAATATCTTTTTTTGTTAATGGTAATACTTTTAAAGCCTTTTCTTTTTCAATAGCAAATAATCCATTAATTCTGATTAGAACATTTTTAAAGTACATAATGCTCGGTATTAAATTAATAAAGTATTTTAAATTATTTAAATAATAATGATAAACCGTAATATATAAAATTAATTCTAAATAGCCAATCGGACTTTTTAGCACATAAATAATGATAATTAAAAAACAACCTTCTTCTAAAATGCTTTGTAATGTATTAACTAAATTCATCTTTTTCTCCAGAAGATATTTGTTCATTAGAGCATCATCTAGGGTTCTATCTAATTTATTATTGAAATATAAAAGATGAAGATTTTTAAGCGTTTTGATTTTAGTTAGATATTCAATTGTTAAATCAACAAAGGTATTATCACTGTCCATGATACTAATGATTTGATAATAAATCATACGATTTAAAAAATAACTGATTATTAAATAACTAAAGCTGACTAAACAAATGATTATACTTAATGTAGGATCTAAATGAAATAAGATTAATAAAGAGCCAATTAGTAAAATAAAACTGGTTAATGAATCAATTAAAGTTTTTGAAAATATTTCTTTAATATTATATAAATCATGAATTCGATTTGTTAAATCACCAACTTTTTTTAACTGCAAATAATTTAAAGGAAGATTTAAGATATGTTTTAAGTATTCTTTTATAAGATTAAAACTAATTCGGTAATTTAAGGAAGACTGAATTAGGTTTTTTAGATAAGTTAAAGAAATATTTAAACTCACCATCAAGAATACTAACAATATTAAGTTATATTGAAACAATAAAATGATATTAAAGCTTGAAATAAGCGTCAGAATAATAATTGGGATAACTAATATTAAAATTATTATTACTCGCTTTAGATGAGCTTTAAAAGTATCTTTAACAAGGATTTTTAATTGTTTATTTTGTTCAAGCTTCAATACTCGACCGTTCGGTATTAATTCTAAAACATGATTGTTAAATACTAAGCTAAAATCATTCCTACTCATTTTAATAAGCCCTTTACTAGGATCCATTATTGTAATCTTTTCTCTATATTCATAAACACAGACAAAGTGATGAAAGCCTTTGATTTTTAACTGAACAATGCAAGGTAACTTAACTTTCTCTAAATCATTTGATTTAGAACCAATGGCTACAAATCCATATTTAATTGCTGCTTCTTTTAAATAATAAAAGCTCGTCCCATTATTTTTAGTTAATGTATCATACTTAATCATCTCAAGTGGAACATAACCATCATAATATTTTATTATTGAAGCTAAAGACGCTGCCCCACAATCAAAATTATCTTCTGCTGTTACAACATACTTTTTCATAAATCCTCCTCTACTTATATTTGTTACAAGTAAAGAGGTTTTTTCCTTTATTAAAAAAGTGCTTTGTGGATAACTTAAAAGAATCTGCAATATTTAAAATTTGATTATTTAAATTTAATCTTAGTAGTTTTCTGTATGTATTCTACTCTTGGTGGGTTAATTACATAACCCTTTAAAAGATATTCTTTTAAAACACTGTTCGCCCAAATTCTAAATTGAGTTCCACGTTTGGATTTTACACGGTACCCGACCGAAATGATAACATCAAGATTATAATATTCAATGTTTCTTGTAACTTTTCTTTTCCCTTCTTCCTGAACTGTTCGGAATTTCCGAACAGTTAAATCTTTAAGTAGCTCTTCTTCTAAGAAAATATTTTTTATATGATCGCTAATATTCGCTTTGCTCGACTGAAAAAGCTCAACCATCTGTGATTGAGTTAACCATACTGTTTCATCTTTAATATTGACTTCTAATTTAATTTTCTCTTCCTCAAAGATAATAATTTCATTCTTCATTGCTCATGACTCCTTTCATTTATATATATTACACAAAAACACCCTAGTTCCTTTTTATTAATCTATTTTCAAAAAGGAAAACGACCTTAATCAGGTAATATATACTAGTGAAGGTATATTATCTTCATTAAGGAAGACTAGAAAGGAAATGAATGTTTAGAAATATAGTAAGAATTGCTTTGACCATAATCGGTCTCTTTATTTAGAGGAATATTTACTTACGATATCAATATAATGTAATAAATGGAGGATCTTAACAATGATTAACAAACAAAATTTATGGTTTTTAACCTTATTTAGCATTATTTTAGTATTGTCGGTATATTATGTTTCTTTACCTGAACAAAGTTTAACAAGACTGATTAATGGTAGTGAAACAACGAGTCGACCAACTCAGCCAACAATTAGTGAAGCAGATATTTTAGCTGCTCTTCGAGTTGAAAATGATGAAGCAATGCTTAGAGAGATGAGCTACCTTCAAGGGATTCTTTTAGATACTACCGTATCAGCTGAAACTAAAAGTGATGCCTTTGATCGATTACAAACGATGAATCTTAATCGTGGACGTGAAAATAGCTTAGAGGCATTAATCCTTAGAGAGCATAATCTCAAGAGTTTTATTCGTATCAAAGATGATATTATCGAAGTAACTATTTCATCTAATGAAGGTAATTATGAACATGCGAATAATATCATGAGAACCATTCAAAATGAATTTGAAGAAAAGATGTATATTACAGTAAAATACCAATAATAGGCATTGAGCATCACTTTAATATTAAAATTTCATAAAATATTATGAAGGTAATATGAAAGTGAGGGAATATTTGTGAAGAATAGTATTCTGACCCTTAGAGAAAAAGAAGTCTTTGAACTCTTGGTAGCAAACAAAAATACTAAAGAAATTAGTGAATTTCTTGGTATTAGTGAAAAAACAGTTAGAAATCATATTTCTAATGTAATGCAAAAATTACAATGTAAAGGGCGTGCCGGAGCAATTGTTGAACTATTAAAATTAGGTGAATTAACACTTTAAAAGTTGCGAGTAACGCGACTTTTTTTAATGTAATAATCATATATTTTAAAGAGGTGCTTTTATGTTACAAAAGAGTCTTTTAAAAAAATTATTTATTGTCTTATCAGCTTTATTCATTTTATTTATTCTTTATTTATTCCCTCAAAAAGAAGATGATATCACCCTTAATGAAAGTTCTATTCAAGCAGCTACAGGTGCTATCTATCTTATTAATAGTAATAACTTTGTCTCAAGGGTCAGTGTTGCAATAAGAGCTAAAAATCCAATTAATCACGCTAAAGAAATTCTTGAATATCTAACTATTGGGACAAGAAGCGCTGGCTTTATTAAAAATGGTTTTTCACCAATTATCCCAGAGAATACAAAAGTTCTTTCAATTGATTTTGATGATGGTCTATTAAAGGTTAATTTTAGTAAAGAATTTTTTGAAGTATCAGCTGATAATGAGGAAAAGATGCTCAGTGCAATTATTTTCTCTTTAACAACAATAGAAGGTGTTAATAAAATTAGTATTTATATTGAAGACTCAATTTTGCATGAATTACCCTACTCAAAAAGACCTTTACCGCCTACTTTAGATCGAACCTTTGGCGTTAACAGAACTTATAATATTTCGTCTGTTAGAGGAACTGTCGCAACTACTATTTATTATCTAAGTCGCTTTGAAGATTATTTATATTTTGTTCCAGTCACAATGATTAATAATAACAATGAAAAAGACCCTATTGAAATTATTATCAGAGAACTAACTAGTCGTACGATGTATCAAACTAACCTAATTAGTTACTTAAATAATGTTCAAGATATTGATTTTGAGGTTGGTGAAGATTTTTTATTAATTAAACTAAATAATGAACTATATCAAGATTTAAATAATAGTCATCTTCTTGAAAGAGTCATCTATTCAATGAATCTTTCAATTAGAGAGAATTATAATATATCAACGGTCCTTTACATGAGTAATGACATGATTTTTAGAAGCTTTTTCTTAAATTAAAAAAACACTTTTATATAAGTGTTTTTATATGATAAAGTTATATATTCAAACAACTAACGGCACTCTTCACTCAGTCCCATTTCTATTGCTTGATCGCAAACTTCATTATTAATAGAATCTCTCCAACAACAGCATTCTCTAAAATTAAAATTTGCATCTAGCCTACAATTCATACATGCTTCTTCACAGTTTTGTTGTTCAGCCCAAGATAAACCTTGACATTCAGATAAACATGAATTTACATCAATAGAAGTATTAACTACAAAGGGTGCGGATGCGCTTCCAGTTCCTGTTAAAATTATATCTCTTGATAATGATATAACCGGTCTAACATCATATGACAGATTCACGCTTCCAAACCATGCTCCTCCATGACTGAAGGTTGCTAAAGCTGTAGACATACTGGAATTGCAATTCCAACTTCCACCTCTCCCTTCACCTTGGAGACAGAATCCACCTGGAGAAATACCCCAATAGGCGATACCCGAATTCACAAACAAAGAACCTCCGATAAGTTGGTTTCCTCCACCCCACATACCGGCAAATCTTAATTCGTCATGACCAATTAATCCCGCATTTAAATCTATTTTAGCTTGTTCAGAAGAACATAACAATGTAGGCGTTGCTTGTCTTATTAATTCTCTTGGCAACATAGCTGTTGATACAGTTCCAACTGAAGTTCCAACAAGTCCGCTAATTAATAAATTTTGATGAGTTACTAAATTAGCCGGCGAACGATCTATACAGAATGAGGTTGGTACTGTTTTGTTCCTAGTTTCTTGTGATAGAGTATTGAAAAAGTTATCTACTACATCTTTAATTGCTGAATTGCTAATGTTTGCATGACAATTTTCAAATGTGTCACAGCTATTTCCAAACATATACCCACTATGCCTATTATCTTGTTGAGAACTAGGAACTGAACTAAAGACACTTCTCCCGATTGAAGTCCTATCTCCACCAGCTAATCCATTAATCCCTTCA
>Ga0123355_10011410_pt1 | contig 13693 bp, 19 predicted proteins | sample TergutEmb28metaG_3_FD_89872 | JGI IMG/M metagenome (GOLD analysis project Ga0123355, IMG submission 89872) | Embiratermes neotenicus P1 segment gut microbial communities from Petit-Saut dam, French Guiana - Emb289 P1 | ecosystem: Host-associated > Arthropoda: Insects > Digestive system > Gut ...
ACTAGTTATCAATATGCAAATGTGCCTTTAACGCCTCTTGAAGAACACTTGAAAAATTAACATGTGCGGCTTCGGCCTGATAGTTCAACCACGCTGGAACAGTGAGCGTCTTTTTGACCGCACGGCTATCCATTTGCCGTCTATAGCCATCTGCATCAGCTATGATCATGCTCATAAATTGAGGATGTTCATGTGCGAGCGTTTCGGAAGCTTGCGGAATTTCTTCTTTTTTGTTTTCGGCATCCCATAACCACATAGAAGCCGCATCTTCGGCCATCTCTATAGCTTCTGCAAGACTAGCACCGCAGGTTTGAACAAAAGGTAAATCAGGAATACATACATCGTACCCACCATCTGCTTCCAGTGGCGTGAATATCGCCGGATAAACATATTTCATTTATTTTCGCCTCCATTACGTTATTCGAAAAAATGCAGAATTATTTAATCCCGGCATTTTTCAGGATTCCTTTTGCGGTGAATTCATTGATTGTGCTTCCGTTGGGTATCGGTATTTTTCCCGGCTTTTTAGGGTGGGTTGCCAACCCATGCTTACCACCCGGCGAGATCGTCCAACCGTCTTTGATTAGCTTTCGTACAAGCTCTGAGCGCTTCATCAGTCGCACCTCTCAAACACATTTTAGCACGTATTGCACGTATTTGTCAATTTTTCTTTTCTTACTTCATTTGAGGCAAACAAATCTTTTGGTTTAGTCGGTGAGGTAGTTTGCCCCGGTGCGCCACCAATCCTAATTTTTAATAGGCAATGTTAAATTGCACTCCGAACAGCGAAAATAATTGATTCAAAACCCAGCTCCCTCCCCGAGGGAGCTGGCAGCGCAGCTGACTGAGGGAGTTATAGTTGAGGTTATTTTCGGAGACAACCCCCGCCGTCTGCGGACGACACCCCCTTCGAACGAAGGGGGCAGGTTCAATTCCTCATAGTTAAGGTCAACGCTAGCAAGACACTCGCCGAGAATACAATTACATACTATAAATAATCTCGCCATTCTTTCGGACATGCTCCAAAAACCCACTGCGATCACTGGTCATATCTAGCAAATGCGGTTCAATGCCGGCAGGTGCACTATCATCAATTCCTCTACGCAAGCGCTGCAACAAAACAGCAGTATCATACCAGTCGCCATTATATCCATCAAAAACAACTGCTATATCTATATCACTATATTCATGAGGATTACCGTTTACATAAGACCCAAATAGAATCACAGCTTTTGGGTTTAGTTTCTCACAAACTACGTCAGCGTATCTTTTGGCAATTTGTCTAACTTCTGCTTTATCCAACATAGAAAGTCCTCCGTATCTGTGTAAAGCTTTTGGCACTTCTCCAAAGTTAATGTAGCTGATATTTTATCTTTATACTCTGGATATCGCGCTTCAATTTGTAGCGGATTTAGTTGTTCTAGTAAATCAAGTTGCTCATCTGACAAATCGCCTATAATACCGCCACGTTTTGCAAGCGTTCTCAAATCATGTATTTTAGGCGGTATTTCATCAGTGCTTTCCGTAAACACAGCTTTTAGCGCCTTTTCCGCAACAAGATGGCAAATAAAGCCCATCCACAACAAGCGCTTTGCATTCAACATGGCCTTTGCAGTTACCAAATCATCATCACACATCTCTAGCCAGTAGTCTGTTTTACCCCCCCATCTGCATCTACCTCTTGTGTGTCCAACAAAGCGGCACTGATTTCATCACAGCTCTCTTGTGACAACGACCCTATAAATCTTGTATAGGGCTTGATTTTTTTCTCTTTTTCCTCATTATCCGAGTCGTCCAGAATAGTTACTATTGCAGTTTGATTTTTCTTTGCATTTACAGGACTTGATGGAATAAATGCTATTCCATCAAAATATGCTTTTGCAGCTTCCATAATGTACACCTCGCTTCCGTAGAATATAAACAGTATAGCACGCATTGCTAACGACTGCCACATTTTCAGATGAATTTGGAGGCAGATATTTTGCGCAGATATGTCAATCAGGCCAGAGAGACTGAGTGCGCCGCCAATTTTCGCAGTGCATAAACGAAACGCCAAGTAGCAGAGGCAACTATTGACAGCACCAGGGGTAGCGTGTTACTCTGTGGGTAGTCGGCTTCCCCTCCCCCTTTGCTTTCAATCTTGTTTTAAGGTAGGTGTTTGGTGTGAAGAATAATTTGAAAGAGATGCGTAATAGACGCTGTATGTCTCAAACAGCCCTCGCTGAAGCAATTGGCACAACGAAACGTACCATATATGCTATCGAAACGCAAAACCAAGACATCCATATTTCGCTGGCACACAAGTTAGCGGCGTGTTTGGATTGTGGTATAGATGATTTGTTCGTATTCAATACTAACGCTCCAACCGCAACCGATAAAGCGTTATGGTTCACAAATGTCGTTCGCTACACGTCAGAAGAACTTAACAAGTCAGTCGATGAAACAGCTAAGCTGCTTGAACGTAGCGGACTCGCACATCGTATTATATCCGGCTATCCTACTTGGCACACACAAGGTTATGAGTATATGGCCGAAATGCTTGCAGACGAGTTGAGTAAGGTGGGTGAGTGAATGGCTCTATATCATGGAACAAACTCAAAAATCAGCGCTATAGATTTGAACAAGGGGCGAGCCAGAACCGACTTTGGCAAAGGTTTTTATTTAGCCGGAAAATTGGAAACAGCAAATAGATGGGCTGCAAACCGAGTTGATTTATCCGGTGGAACTGCAACCGTCTTGCGTTATGAAATTAACAATGATCTATTCCGCACCCATGGTAAAAGGTTCAGCGATATACCAGAATTGGATTGGCTTGAATTTATCTGCCAAAACAGACATAGAAAAGCCAAAGACGCTGAGAATATGGAACCAAGACATGACTATAACTGGGTGTCGGGGCCAATTGCCGACGACCAAGTTTACGATGTTGTAAAGGGATACATGTCTGGCGAAATAAGTGCGGAGGTTGCCGTGCAAAAGGCACGAGCACTACCTCAGACATTTCAACTTAGTCTGCATACAACATGGGCGCTTAGTTTTGTTGATGATGCGGGTGTGTATTTCAAACAGTATACAAGTAACGGCTGGTCAAGGGACTGGATTAAGCGGGAGGGTTGAAGTCTGACCTCCATCCTATTACGATGCAAGATGAAGAAGTATATATATGGATTCACGTAGTTTTACCAATTGTTGACTTATTGAAACATATTCCCAATGTACTCTCGAAAACTCTGGTGGCAATATTTCACCTCCGGTAAATATAATGCAATGGATTCCTTCTGATTCGCACCATTTAGCAATTTCTTGATAATTGGGATCGGATGCGCCATTTACATGATACACAATTACTGAAGCTTCCTGAAGTAGGGCTTTGACACCTTTGCGGTTGTTGACATCAGCATGGCAGAAGCCTTCAAGAATGGAAGCTTTTTTCAATTTGGTATTGTATCCACGCTCACGCATTTCGTCATGAAAGTTGATGAGAATCTCATTCTCACCTCTTTTTTGATACAAAAAAACCACTTGCTTTTGGAAAATTTTTGCACCCCTTTCGGCTATCAGTTCGTTGTATTTCAAATCATATTTTTCATCAACGGCTTTGCGTGTTGAAATTCCCAAAAACGCAAAAATAGCCCCGGCACCTGTAACGATTACACCAAGAATCCAAATCAAAATTTGGATTTGATCTCTCAGAAAGTCTATGTAAATTTGCAAATTGGAAGGATGCTGCGGTGCACTCGAGCCTTCAAGCAAACGAATTCGAGAATCAAGCCTTATGTATCCACACACACCCAATATTACAATAACCAAACACACAATGATGAATATCATTGCAATTTTTTCAAGCCTCGTCATCTTGGGTTTCGTTATCTTGCGTTTCATTTTTGCACCCCCGATTTAATTTTAGGTAGATCATTTTTAAGGTAATCAGCGACATTCTCCAATTCAGGAAAAATACGAGATTTATCAAATCCGATTCTTTTCAACTGATTTAGAATTTTGTCTTTTGACTCTTTAGGGATTATAACTTTAGCTATTTCATTTGTTTTGTCAAATGCAGGCGGTTGATTAATCGGGAAATATTTATCATACGTTGGATTGCTAAGGTCATATCCAATCCCAAACAGCATAAATAAACCTTGTTGTGATTTTATCCGTGGATTTGAGTAAGTCGGACGGATGCCTATGCACCTCAATCCAAATACAGCTTTTAAGTAATCTTCAAACTCATCTCCACCGCACCACATGTTTTCTTTAAGCAAATAACGTTGAAAATTTTCAAAATACACATTACCACGCCTCCCCCTCATTGTTTTCTGCCCACTTGCGAAGTTGTTGTGCCATAGTCAGTTTCAAATACAGGCTCCGTACACGTTACAGTGTTCACCGCAACCGGCGCAGTCGGAACATAGCGAGTAATGAAAATTCTACGGCATGTTTCCAAATAACTGAACAGGAAATTACGCAATTCCGTGTGGTCACATTCTGTAAAGAACTTATCAGAAAGAAGATCATCGAAACCAAACAAAGCGCGAACGGTTTGCTGCAACAACGCCAACTTACTTCCCATGAACCGATCTCTGGGATCACGAACTTTAATATTAAGCACATATTGCAACGGCTTACGATATGCTTCCAGTGTATCGTCTGTTACCGATTCTATCAGTGTTTTTATTAAACCAAAAACTGAACGATTATCACCATCGCTTGAACCCTCTAGCGTAAATCCCGCCATTTGCGCCATCGCAAAATCAATCATTTCCTTGCGATTGTTCATATTGACACCTCGCTAATAACCATATTTGCCATCTTGCATGACCCATTTGCTATCCCCAATTTCCGACCACTCTTGAGCAAGCGCACAAACTGCGGCTTCGATAGAAGACTTATTTTCATCATAATAACGAGCCGCTATTTTTTTTGCATCAATCGGTGCATCTTCATACCGTGGCAAAAGTTCAGATTCTACAGTTAGCTGTACACTTCCCAAATATGCAGGCTTTGCATAGCCCAGCTTGTGGAATATTGGCTTATCCCAACCAAGACCCAAGGCAAACAACAATGCACCAAGTTCATCTTTCATCAAACCTTGATAAGCAATTTTTCCGGTAAGTACAGTGCCTTTCTGTAGACATTCATAAAGCCCCTTGCCTGACTGCCTTGATAGCTCATCCCAGTTATTAGAATGCTTATAGAACTTGCGCCCGTAGAAACTACCGCCGCTTCGTGGTTCCTGCTTCTTTTTCTCGAAAAAGTCCACTTTTGACATTTTCGCTACAGCTATTCCACGTACATCGCGAAATTTCCCATAATAAAGCCGCTCATTACCTGTGAATGGGTTTCGTTCGCCTCCACGTGGACGAGGGTAGGTTCTAAAAGGTTGCTCAAGTCTCGGAAGACTCATTATGGTGGGCTTTGCATCCGTATAAAACGAGCTGAGTGTTAGCTTTCCTTTATGAGAAAGGCGTCCAAAAACCGAACATGCGGGACACAAACCCGAATTGGATGTGCACGGACTCAGCCCCTCCACCTTAATAGGCAAAGCGCGTGGTGCATTGAGCACACAACTTTCACTTACTGCTTCAAATACTGCACGAAGCATCCCTTTAAACGATGATCCCGACAAAGATATATGACCATCTTCTCTCAACAAGGCTTGGGCAAAGCGCTTAGCTGATTCATCAAACATCAACTGTCCGGAACCAAAATGCAATGGGGTCATACATTCGATTTTAACGTTAAGCTTGCCTACGAATGTATCAGCAGCAAGTAAGTTCTGTCTATTTAGCGCTCGGCGGCGATCAGCTCTACTGACCATTGGAACAAAAAAGTATGGTTTACCTGAATATGAAGTTTCCACCTAACTCTTCACCTCGCTTTCAATCGCATCAAGCAGCGCTTTTTTGTTGTTGATATTCAGTGCCTCAAGAATGCTTTTCAATCCGGATATATTTACCTGGCTGCCAAATAGAGCATCTTTTTTCTCGCCCTCTAAAGATGGTGCTTCATCTGTATATTTCCGATATACTAATTCCACATCAGCATCATTGGCAATTCGCATTTGCCCATTGCCGCGGCTTCCACCCATCCCAAAAGTCACAAGCCCCTCATGAATATCTTCCAATACCCAAAGGACTGCACGCAACTGATAGAGCTTAAAATTCGTTATTTTACATGTCACAGCAAAAGTTCCATTTTCAAGCGTTTCAATGTCAAACAGAGCGCCGGGAAAAGACGCTCCGGTTATACGGTCTATGCCCACACCGTGACGCATCCCCATCTTCCATTCACCAACCGGATATGCATCACCAAAGGAAAGCCGTCCTCCAAGCGATAAGCTGCCAAAGAGCTTGCAAGCTTCACATGATTTGATATAACGCTGTTCACCATCACGAGATTTATTTGCAGTTCTCTCTTCCCGGCTGTTGCAGGAATCCTTTTCTTTGGGATCAAGTGGATTGCACGCTTTTTTCCCCAACGCTTTCATTACTTGCTCGTAACGCGAACGAAAAACGCCTTTTATACTGCTACCGGGTAAATAAACAGTTTCTTCACCATTGTGAACAGTACGTACAAAACTCATATCGGGACGTGGGTGAATCTTCGCTGCCGCACCACTGTTTATCAGCAATGGGCCTTCATTTTTCAAGTTAAAAGTTAATATGGCTTCATTAGTCAGCTTTGCAAACATTTTTAATCACCTCCACTATTTCATGATTACCACAGTTTTTTGTCTCTTTTGTCGGAAAGCCGCTATCTCCAGTTTTATAAGTCGTCACACGTACATCGACCAGCCCAACAGCCCCCAATCCGGCACGGATTCTGCCACCTATCGTTATATTACCATCTGCAAAATACTCCATAAGCTTGCCAAATAATTCAGCTTCATCAGGCTTCAAGTTTTCTGCCGATACATTAAAGTGAAAAAGTGTCCCTGTTGGCACAACCTCCGTATCAAATAATGCACTATCACGTGCCGTGCGTGTATCTCGATCAATGGCTACACCATTGCGTACCTCCGTGGAAGTCGCATCATCAACCAGTGTCGCGTCTGCTATTTTGACTTTGCCGGCCATCACTTTTGAACCGAACAATCTCTCTACAATAGTTGAATCGGCAACAATAAGTTCAGCGAGAATTTCACCATCCTCTTTCGCGCTATACGCTTCTTGGTTACGAGCTTTTGCTTCAATCACCGCTTTTTCACGATCTTCTTTTTTTCCGAATTTTTCTTCAACTTTGCTTTTAGCCAATTTTCCTTCTATAGCACTGTTAACCGACTTATCATTTCCGTTGCCGTTAATCAATTCATCCGGCAAAGACGAAAGAAACGCACGTAACGAACCTTTTAGCGATGATCCGGGAATATATGGTCTACCATATGCATCTTTGACACACGAACCCTTAACCGTACCCGGTTTGAAAGAATCTTCTCTAGCACCGACAAATATTGGCGTCATTGCAACGAGCTGTGCCTTGATGACCACACGGTTGTGAAATTTCTCAAATGTCATTGTTTATCCTCCAATTATCGCACTTGTGCGCCACATAAGGTAGCCGCAAAAACGTTGAATCACGGCAAGGCGAACCAATTCGTTGTCTTTCTTAATCTGGTCTGCTATATCTTTGCACAGATCGTCAATCGTTTTGTTAAATAGATTTACAACAGCCCTCGTCCATAATTTTTCGGTGCCACTCTTTGAGCCTTTGTATGCTATGTACAATTTGAACTCGTCAACACAGCAAGCATGTGCTGCTGCTTCCACCAATTCTATGAATTGTCTTTTCCCATTATTTTTTATGTCTTTCTCGAACGCTTTAACAAAGTTGTTTACTTTTTCAATTATCTTCGGAGCAAAATTGTCGATTGCCTTTGTTAATTCAATTTCATTCATTGCGATTGTCCCCTTTCCAAAGTTAGAGCTTTATCTATATGATTTCTATGTGCAATACGCACTGCACCATAGCCGTTATGCGGTTCTTGTGCTTGTTTGAGTCCGTTGCGCTCAAACTCCAGCAAAGCTTCCAAAACCTCATCATCAAGAGCATACACACGGACGACAAACACGCTTCCGGCTTGCAGCAAGAACTTAATTGATTTTTCAAAATTGTGCGATTGACTTGTATCGAAACCGCGCCATATCCGAGCTTTTGTTATCACACGCTCTAGCTTAAAAGGTTTTACAATACTTTCGTAAGCCTTTGTGTAATCTCCATCACTGGGTTCTTCCAAATCAACAATTGCATCACTCATTAGTGTAATCGGCACAAAAGTCTCATTGCTGTCACCAATAAGCGCATTGAACTTATCTATTCTGTCTCTCAGTTCACTTTTTTGAACTGAGACATCGTTAATCGTTGTGTCCGAAATCGCTTCAAACTTAACCTCACATTCACCGAATCCGGAGGTAAGCATAGCACCAACATACAGTGGGAATTTTTGCAAGTGAGCGAGTTCTTTCATGTCCATGTTCCCACTTATTGCGCCGCAAAAAACGACTGGATTTTCGGCGGTATCTGGTGCAATCGCTTTCACTGTATACAGTCGCTCATCTCTTGATGCACCTCGCCACTTATCTATCTCAGAATGCGTTGATGTAATGGTTGGCATATTATCTTCAACATCTTCATAAGCTGAAACCTTTTCAAGCCGACCCTTGCACCCATTTTCAGCACATAATTCCTGGACGCTTCCATTTTTCCAAGCCTCGCTCAACAAAGTGGATAGTACATCCACTCTTTTATGATTCTTATGAAACTTACACTTTCGCATTGTAATAGGGTGCGGCTCGGATTGAAGTTGAGAGTGCAGCACACTAAACTTCAAATTACTGAATTCTTCCCGCAAAATTGGGAAATGTGTTTCTCCATCTATCGGAGCCACCCACCTGATACGACCGTCTTTGTCCTTTGGCGTTGCCGTTTCGTCATTTTCACAAATAGATTTAGCCAGTGCCGCTCGCACAACAGAACCCGGAATGATAAATTGTGTATCCCGGAAATTCGACTGGGTGGTGTGTGCACCAATAAGCATGGGCGACTTTGGTGCTATTGTCACACGGACATGTGTAACAAGGGCGCTATCAGAGTCGGAGTCGCTGTTCTGCTGTACATCTGCTGACTCATCAGATTTGCCTAAATCGTCTTCGACAATTATTTCACCATCAATCCAACCTAATCCACGACTGCTATTTCCGCCGATTTGCGAAATGAGTTTGATACTGTTTTCAAGGAGCTTCAAACCGCAATCGTCTGCATCTCCGGTAACATACCCAACCAACTCGCAGATAGCAGCGGATTCTGTCGTAAACAGCGCTCCATCTTCAGCAACTCTCCGAAAACGGTCTATAGAATTCCCCACGCGTAAATCAGTGGATTGTGCTCCAACCGCACGAAAATTGCTAAAAATCAAACTGCCACGAAAATTGCCCTCTCCGCCAAATAACTTACACACTGTGCATTCACAATTATCCGCATTATCCGTGAGCTTGCATTCATCCTTTTGCAGTTGTCGTGCATAATGGCGAACCTTGCCCTTAAAAGCAGTACCGGGATAGTATGCTTTTCCATCTGCGTCTCGCAAAATATACGATATATTTACGTCCTCTCCCGGCTCGCCGCCAATATGCACTGGCGTAAGAAGCTTGATAATAACTTTGCGCTTAATCGGCGTCATCGCGTTTCACCCCCCTTGCCAAGTTTTTGACTACTCCAAGCAACAACATCCGGCCATGGCTTTTTCCCGGCATATTCCTTGTGTATGCACTTCAAAATCGACTGGCTATTTGAGTTAATCTCTCGTGATAGATGGTAATTAAAAAAGAGTTCAAATTCTTCCTCAAGCAGCGCGTGGCAAGCGGTAGAGATATTGTGAAGCGATGATGAGGAAGTGCTTGAAGATTCACCCATCAAATCTACAAACTTCGCCAGTTCCGTTGTAGTCATCGGAAACAAATCACTTGGTTGCTCAAAAAATGACAAATTAACTACGCTCTGGCCCTCTTCGCGAGCACATGTTTTTGCGGCTTTAAGCGCCTTTTCAACAATGCTGTGCATATAGGCTATAGCGGTAGTGTCGTTAGCTACACATGCTGCTACCGAAATTGTTAAGTCGAGTTTGTTTTTTGCAACATTTTGGTCGAATTCATCCACTATTGTCTTCGCTGCGAGCAAGGCAACATCGCCCGGAAGCAACAGGCACACATCATCTCCGCTTAGCGCAATGATTTCAAACTTAGAGATTAATTGGCCATTTTTCTTCAACCCTTTGCGCTCCATTGCTTGTTCAATTGCAGTGTGTACAGCATCTTTAACAGCAGTTTCAACCCTAGCGTGATAGTCTTTATCAGCACAGAATGAGAGTTGAGGTTCTTGCCCACCAAGGTTATTTACATCTGCGTACAATAAGGCAACACGACCGTCTTCTGCAAGGTCTGACATGGTGTTGATATCATAATCATAATTAAACTTGTTGCTATCACCACACTTCTTTCGCAAATAATACTTTCGCTCTCCGCTCATTTTCTCGCGCTTTGCGCAAGGCGTACACAAATATTGCTGTTCTCCATTCTTACTTGTAACATGATAAATAGGGTCACGCAATCTACATCGTGGGCAGCGTTTTGGCGTCTTGTTTTTTTTATAATCCTCATCGGTCATACGGCGATAACCAAATTTGTTATCAGACGTGTTGTCTCGCTCGTTTTCAAGCATCTTGTCCGGCAAATTTTGAAGTTTCCACGATATAAATTTCTCTGCTCTTCGAATTTCATATTCAGCCAGAGCATGTCTTTTTGAAGCAATATAATCATCTTCGTCATATGCAACGGCGACAAACGCTGCATTTGCAGTGCGGCAATTGTCGTGGAATTTCTCCTCCGCTTGCTTTACTGCCTCAATGCCGCTACCTTTTGGTATTTGGGCATACAAAGTCGCACCACTCACTATGATTTGCGCTTCTTTAACACCGAACTTATTTTCGTCCATCAAGAGAGCTTTAACATCGGCTGCACTTTTATCCAGAAGATGGCTCGCACCGCGCATCTGTCTGGGATTTCCGCTTTCCATATAGTATTCTTTGATCGAATATCCGCCTCCAACTAGGAGGTCATACTTGGGTTCGCTCACAACACCACCTCATCTCATTGGTAAGATTTCGCAATTTGTTCATTTCTGCTTTCTGACATTATATGCACTAATTCATGCAAAATCAAGACAATATTGGCGAATGTTTACACTTTGAACATGGCATCAATCGATAAATTTCGCCAAAATATACAACACATGATTACCATCATTCGCCCAGATTAAATAGGAATGACCACTCATTAATTGAGCAATCGCCCTCTCACGCCACTAACGAAAATGGGAGCGCATCCACTATGCAAGTAGAAGTACGCTCCCATTTTGTTCTAAAGTTTTTCTTTATTATTCATTTACTTTTATCAGCTTCGGGGTCAGTCTTTGGAATTATGCCTATCAATGACTCTGTTATCGAGCCTTTCATAAGAGTCGTCATGTTTAAACCTGATGACACCGGCAAAGTTTTTGCATCTGCTTGAAGTAACACTATAACTTCAACTTTCTTGTTTTGGAAACCTTTTGGTAATGGCAATACATCTTTTAATAACGAACTATCAACACCTCACTTCAATCCATCACTAAAGTTCTTCAAATCACGCTTGACTTCATCAGAAAGTTGGTTGTATGCAACATCGTCAATCGCTCCTTGAAGCACCTGCAAATGAACCAAGCAGACATTCGGGTGAAGTAGCTTCAAGCGAAAGAACGCATCTTTACTTCCTGCCGCAATCAACGCTTCTGCCGAATCAATGCCAATTCCCTTAAGTTTCCGCTCCAGCTCTTTTCCAATATTTCGCATCGAAGATAGTTCAGCCACGAAAAACACACCCTTTCTTGATATTCCTATCCAAGTATATTTTATCTTATCGCCTAAAACCGCTAACCAACCGTGATATGGTGCACACAAATGGGTCTTCCTCTCCCGATTTACCACTTGCCGAATAGATCAGAGCAAGTTCATTTAATGCGCCGGAAATAGAAAAGGTCATCAATTGCGCATCGACATCATCTTGCAAATAACCTTGCGTTTCTAACACATCAATATGCGCTTTCAAAACGCTCACCGAACTCCCTAAATCCGCTTTTCGCCAAGCGTCCCAACCCAGTATCACAGGAGCATCTACTAATAAGATTCTTCTGTTCTTTTCTGCATTTGCACCCTTTACAAACCCCAAACATCCCAGAATCAACTGCTGCCAAGGGTCATCATGTTGCGATGCCTCTTTTTTGATTTGTGCGGCAACATCTTTCTGCACACTTTCCAGCACTGCAATAAATAGGCCCTTCTTGCTTTTGAAATGGTGATACACTGCGCCGCGTGTGACCTCGCCCTCTTCTGCAATCGTTTCGAGTGACACATTATGGTAGCCATCTTTGGTAAAATGGCTTCTTGCTATTTTTACTAATAAATTTGTTGTTTTGTATGTAGCTTCTTCCCTTTTCATATGCACACTTCTTCACTATAATTTTTCTGTCATCAAAACGAGATAAATACTGCGATCATGTTAAGCTGCCGGGAGTCGAACTCCCATCGGTTTTTATCGGCAGCTTAAAACATCCTCTCGTTTCTGCATGTGATACTTGATAATTCACATCTAAAGTCTTTGGCAGAATAACATACATACCGTCTGTATGTCAAATTGTGAAAGTGGTGTAGATTTTAGTGCTTGTGTCAAAAAAGTCCGTCAATCGTTTTGTCCTTATGCGGCAAGGGTTTCGAGGTGTAGTTGATGCAACAAATTGCCTTAAAATGTCCTGATTTGTGCCAAAATTAGGCTTTTGGGCGGTAAAAAGTCCGTCAATGTGGTTGATTTTGAAATTATATTTGCCCTTTTGTGTAAAGGCCTTGCGGTACAGACGGTTTGGCTTTGATGTGTTTTTGACACTGACGGACTTTTTTGTCTTAATCCGTTGTTTTTTGCTCAAAAATGTGTATAATAAAAAAAACGAGCCTGATGTTTCAGGCATTTGACCTTAACTATTAGGAATTGAAACTAGTTTCGTACATTTTCAATACCTCCATATAATTTATTTGACCTTAACTATTAGGAATTGAAACCAGCCGTCCGGAATATCTGTCCATTCGCCAATCTGAATATTTGACCTTAACTATGAGGAATTGAAACCCACCTACAATTCTCGGCCATCCGTAAAAGCTATGGTATTTGACCTTAACTATGAGGAATTGAAACTCTTCAAAGCGGTCTTTGAAATTAATTCCCTCAATTGTATTTGACCTTAACTATTAGGAATTGAAACTCTTTTAAAGTCCATTCTCAAAGGCAGCAATGGCATTTGACCTTAACTATTAGGAATTGAAACTTATACTTTGTGCTTTTCGCAGTGCGGACACCACACATATTTGACCTTAACTATTAGGAATTGAAACAGCAGCTTATCGCTGGAATTGAAGCGGGCACTTGCATTTGACCTTAACTATTAGGAATTGAAACATGAAACTTTTTTCCAATACTTTGGGTTTACTATAATTTGACCTTAACTATTAGGAATTGAAACAGTCGAGCAGATTTGTTGGTACGGTATGGAGGGGTAGGATTAACTATGACTCCCTCAGTCAGCTTCGCTGACAGCTCCCTCGGGGAGGGAGCTA
>Ga0123355_10011411_pt1 | contig 13692 bp, 14 predicted proteins | sample TergutEmb28metaG_3_FD_89872 | JGI IMG/M metagenome (GOLD analysis project Ga0123355, IMG submission 89872) | Embiratermes neotenicus P1 segment gut microbial communities from Petit-Saut dam, French Guiana - Emb289 P1 | ecosystem: Host-associated > Arthropoda: Insects > Digestive system > Gut ...
ACATATACGAGCCACATCAAAGAAAAGTGTTCCGCGCGACATCCCTTTGTAATCATCGTTAAATCCTTTGCGTTGTCCTGCCAAACTGAACGCTTGACAAGGAAAACCGGCAAGGCAAATATTGAACGACGGAACATCATTCTCGTCTATTTTTGTTATATCACCGGCAACATCAAATTTATCTTTGTCAAAATTATGTTTATAAGTCTTTACGGCGTGTTCGTCCCACTCGCTCGCATAAACGGTTTGAATATCGTTGCCAAACGCTTTTTCAAAACCTAATCTAATGCCGCCAATACCGGCAAACAAGTCGATTGATGTGAATTTCGACACACGAACACGCTCCCTTCTTAAATTCAAATTTATTGTATCATAATGAAATCTATTTTTCAAGAAATTTTTGATTTTATTCTAAACAATATTTTATTTATCAGTCCTACTTGAATATGATGGTTTTATTCGCCGTCATTTTTCTGCAAATTCAATCGAAATGAGCCGTTTTTGGGGATTGCTCTTTTGCCGCCATTAATTTTTTCTGCTCTATCCTGAGTTTGTATTTTTCTGCCAATTTCAACTGACTCCCGTCTTGTGTTCGTTTTTGTTTGTCGATTTTCCTCATTATTTCTCTGTTCATAAAAAGTTTGAACATTATATGCCATTCTTGGTCGTTAAGCATAGCCGATTCTACACCGGAATATCTCAACAAAGAATCAATCTTGGCTCTATGTTTATCTTTACGCTTTTCTTTACCCAAATAAAACTGTACCAAATCATTGAAATGAGTAATAATTCTCTCTTGTTGCAATAAATTATTATCTATATAAGTTTCAACGCTTCTCAGCGATTGTTGAAAACCTTCGTGTGACAGCATATCACTTATCATTCTATTATTCAGTTTTTTGCTTTTCAGCACTTCAATCGCGCTATCCGACAATGAAAGCGCATCAATCTCAATATTTCTATGTTGCAAATTATCGGTAATGCCAAAAAGATAATCCGCGGAAACATTATAGAATTTGGCGAGCGTAGCAACATCTTGATAATTTGCGCGAATATTATCATCGGTTTCAATACGTTGAATGGTGGTTCGCGGTATTCCGGTTGTGTCGGCAACTTCTTGTAATTTTAATTTCCGTTCACTTCGCAAGTCCCGCAATTTTTCTTGCAATGTTAAATTTACCTTCATTTATCTATCACCCAACATAATTATACAGCGTTTATCGTAAGGTGTCAACAGTTAATTCCCATATTTGGGAAAAAAGTAAGTGAAAAAACATTTTACCAATTTTGAGATATACGGCACGGAGTTATAATTCGTGATATGATAGCAATTACGGTGCGCACCGAAAAATTTTGGAAGGAAGATGAAATGTTAGAAAACACAAATGTACTACCCCGCGAACTATTCACAATTGACGGAAACACGCTGATGGCGCAGGAATTCGAGCCATTACGCTTTTCCGTTGACAAAATTCTGCCGCACGGATTATTTATCCTTGCCGGAAGTCCGAAAGTCGGGAAATCGTGGTTAGCGTTGGATTTATGCCGCGCCGCCGCAATGGGAGGGGAATTGTGGAATTATTCCGCCGAACAAGGTGACGTTTTATATCTCGCTTTGGAAGATACGTTCAATCGTTTGCAAAATCGCTTGAAAAAAGTTGGCGTTGATGATGAGAAAATTTCCAAACTTCATCTTGCCACGACCTCGCACGGAATCCACGATGGATTGTTGGCGCAAATTAACGATTTTGTGACGAAATATCCCGAAACGAATCTCGTTGTAATCGACACTTTGGAGCATATCCGAAATGGCGCGGCGGATAAAAGTATGTATTCATATGATTATAACGATATGTGCAGATTGCGAGAGATTACCGACAAGCATAAGTTGACGCTGTTACTCGTCCATCATACTCGCAAAGCGAGCGACCCCGACCCGCTGAACACAATTTCGGGCAGCACAGGCTTGGTCGGCGCAGTTGATGGAGTTTTCGTTCTCGACAAAATTAAGCGAATTGACAATGCCGCAACGCTGACGATTGCCAATCGCGATACCGAAAATTTTTGTTTCAACTTGAAATTCGATACGGAAACGTGCCGTTGGCTCTATATGGGGAATTATTCTGATGGCGAGAGTGACGAGGATATTTTGGTGAATTTGGCTGACGGTTTTCTAACTGACAAATGGAGCGGAACGGCAACGGAATTATCTCTTGAATTGAAAAATTTGGATAATACTTTCGACCTTAATCCGGCAACGCTGACGAAACAATTAAAATCGCAAATTGATATTTTCCGGCGCGATTGCGAAATTGAAATTACGTTCGAGCGGAAGCGTGATAGTCGGCAAATAATTTTAAATCGAATGGAAAGCGTGACAGTGTGACGGCAAATATGGATACCCCCAACTGTCACAAATTTTAAAAATGGGGGTATGCAAAACACCCGTCACACCGTCACAAGTTACAAAAATTTTATGAAAGGAAGTCGATAAATGCAGAAAAATCTTAAACGAAAAATTCAGCAAATCTTCCGTGTTGACGACAGCGAACTTGAACTTATCCGCAAAAAAATGGCGGCGGCAAAAATCCAAAACAAAGAAGCATATTACCGCAAAATGGTATTGGATGGCTATGTAGTTCGAGTGGACTTTTCAGCCGTGCGTGAGATGGTTAAGTTGTTGCGAAATGCTACGAACAATTTAAACCAAATCGCAAAGCGCGTCAATTCTGACGGAAGTGTTTTTGCAAATGATATTGCTGAAATTCAAGCGGATTATGAAAAATTGTGGGTACAATCCGAAACAATTTTCAACAAAATCGCGAACACAGAGTTCTAACGGTTTTCAACATTTCGCAGAAATGTCAGTAGATGCGAAGCGGCTTAATGGGAGTTCGAGGGAAACCCTCAACAAGCATTTTTGTAAATTTGGCGTGAACAGAAATTTACAAAAAACCGAATAGTGATAGCACTATGCACTGCTTGCTAAAACCGTATTTGACTGAAATGCGATTCGGCAAAAGGGCAAAACTATAAAATTTAGAGAGGATGTTGCGTTGAGAGAAAAGGAATTATTCGATAAATATTTCGGTTATGTTTGTCCAAACTTCGGAATATACATATACCGAGGTGGTTGCCTGTGAAGCAAGTCGAAAATTTGGCGTGGCTAATATATCAGCAAAAATTAAATGAGCTGGCGTTTAATTCAAATGTGATAACCGAGGCTATGTACATATTCGCAAAAGAAAATTTGCAAAAAGATATAGACAAGCTTGAAAATTTGTGTTATACTCAAAACAGAGAGGCAGGTATTCACAATGGATTTATTGAAAACAAGACGGCAGTTGGATTCGGGTAAAACTATTTTTGATTTGAACCTTCGAGTGGTGTATTACGCCCGCGTTTCTACCGACCGGGATGAGCAACTTAACTCACTTGAAAATCAAGTGAATTATTACGATGATTATATTAAATCCAACGAGAACTGGACATATGCCGGCGGGTATATTGATGAGGGAATTAGCGGGACAAGCGTTGAGAAGCGCGAGAACTTTTTGAAAATGATTGCAGACGCGAAAGATGGGTTGTTTGATTTGGTCGTAACCAAAGAAATTTCCCGTTTTTCGCGTTCAACTTTGGATAGCATAAAGTACACGCAAGAACTTTTAGAATGCGGCGTTGGCGTGTATTTTCAATCGGACAATATCAATACGCTTTACACCGATGCGGAGCTTCGGCTCACCATTATGTCGTCAATCGCGCAAGATGAAATGCGCCGTCTTTCCGAGCGTGTAAAGTTCGGAATGAAACGCGCTTACGAGAGTGGAAAAGTTCTTGGGCGAGATAATATTTATGGCTATGACAAAGCTGACGGTAAACTTGAAATCAACGAGGATGAAGCGAAGTTTGTCCACGATGTGTTCCAAATGTACGCCGATGACAAATACGGTTACCGCACTATCGCACGAATGCTGACCGAGAAAGGCTATCGCTCGCAAGCGGGAAAGGAAATCAATCCGGCAACGCTGAAAGGCATTATTTCCAATCCGAAGTATAAAGGTTATTACCACGGACGATTGACTGAAAGCAACGACTATCGCACAAAGAAAAATATTAAGCTATCCGAGGATGAACGATTATATTATAAGGACGATTCTATCCCCGCTATTGTCAGCGAAGAGTTATGGGATAGGGCGAATCGGATTTTAGAAGAACGCACTGAAAAATATAAAAAGCAAAGTCCGGCAACGCAAAAACGGTTTGCATACAGCGGAAAAATTATGTGCGAGGAACACGGAACATATCATTATCGCAAAGTTTGGAAAGATAGAAAAATTCCCGCTGAAAGTTGGTGTTGCCGCGAATATTTGGCGAAAGGTCGCAAAGCTTGCGCAACGCCGCATATTTACACCAAAGATTTGGACGCCATTTTGGAGTATATCGGAAACGATTTGTTGAAAGATAAGCAGAAGTATATTGATAGCATTGATAATTTGCTGAAACTTTACGAGCAAGCAGGGCGCGGAAATGTTGATTACGCAAAGGAAATTATCAAGGCGAACGCCGAGTTTGAAAAGGTTATGCGAAAGAAAGAAAAGTTGTTGGATTTGTATACCGACGGTGATTTGGACAAGGCAGAATATTTATCCTCAAATTCAAGGCTTACTGAAAATGCTGATAAATTAAAAGAAAAAATCGACAAATTAAAATCAGAAGAAAAAAATGCGGTGGATGTTAATTCGGTATTGAAACAGGTGAAAATATTTTTTGATAATCTGTCAAAATCTGATTTGCCGCCATTGGAGATAGCCAAAGAAATGCTCAAAGACGTGCTTGTTTTGAAAGATAGCACGAAAGAGCATATCAAACTTCAAATCACAATGAAATACGGCGAAATGCTTCCGGCAACGATTGCAAAAACCAACATATTGTATGGAAACACAGAGGTTTCGCCGATAGTCGGGACTGAAAAGCGTAACCTTACACTAACAAAAATGGCAACGGGTTAAGCGAGTGTAAACACGCTCAAACCTCTGCCAAATGGCTACTTAATATGTGTGTTAATTTCAAGTTTTATCATCAATCCTAGAATCAATCACCTGTCAGCTCTGACGAAAATTCCAAAAAAATATTGACAAAAATGTAAAACTATGTTACAATACATCCATTCTTGTATACCATACCAAGAATTACTCGGTTGCTATAATAAGGTAGCAGACCGTGCAGCTCTGACGCTCTGCCTATTCAGGTAGGGCGTCATCTGTTTATACGGATAAATTTCAAACAAAAGGAGAATGTGTATGCGCTATAACATCGGATTAGATATAGGAATTGCTTCGGTTGGGTTTGCGGTTATGGAGCTTGATGAAAACGATTTGCCGATAAAAATTATTCGCAACGGTTCGCGGATTTTCGATGTTGCGGAAAATCCGAAAGACGGCGCATCGCTTGCGTTACCGCGCCGCGAGGCACGCGGTGCGCGTCGCAGAACTCGTCGCAGCAAGCATCGAAAAGAGCGAATCCGTGATTTAATGGTTACGCAAAATATTCTAACGAAAGAACAGCTTAACGCTTTATACAATGGGCAACTTGTCGATATTTACGAGCTTCGCGCGCAAGCGTTGGACAGAATTGTTTCTAATGAAGAATTGTCGCGGATTTTACTTCATCTTGTGCAACGGCGAGGATTTAAGTCAAATCGGAAAACTGAAAAAGCCTCCAAAGAGGATGGTTTGCTTTTGTCTGCCGTAAATGAAAACAAAAAAGTTATGAGTGAAAAAAGTTATCGCACGGTTGGTGAAATGCTTTGTAAAGATAAACGGTATGCGGAATACAAAAGAAATAAGTCAGAAAATTACCTTAACACAGTTTCTCGCGATATGGTTGCAGAGGAAGTTCGCGAAATATTCTCTCGCCAACGAGAGTTGGGCAACTCATTTTGTGCCGCTGATTTTGAAGAAAATTATCTTAAAATTTTGCTAAGCCAACGTTCGTTTGAGGAAGGTCCGGGCAAGCTTTCAGACGGTAGTCAAAACCCATATGCAATTGCTCGTTTAAACCTTCCGACATATACGGTTAATGAAACGAAAAATCTTAAACCTATTTTCGTTTCACGAATGCCGAAACGAACCGTTAGCGGCGCGGCGCATAAGGAAACGATAAGAGGAATCGGCGAAAATAATACTACGGTTTCAAAAGTTCTGCTTAATAAATTGAAATTGGACAAAGACGGCGAAATCACAGGATATTTTAATCCCGGCGATGACCGTTTGCTTTATGAAGCGTTGAAAGCGCGACTAATTCAATTCGATGGAAACGGCGAAAAAGCGTTTGCTGAGCCATTCCACAAACCGAAAAGTGACGGAACACCCGGGCCGCTTGTGAAAAAGGTGAAAATCGAAGAAAAAAGCACGCTCAATGTTGCTGTGCATAACAAAACAGGAGTTGCCGACAACGACAGTATGGTTCGCGTTGATGTGTTTTTTGTTGAGGGTGACGGATACTATCTTGTGCCTATTTATGTTGCGGATACTATGAAAGACGAACTGCCGAATAAGGCGATTGTTGCAAATAAACCATACGAAGAATGGAAGGAAATGAATGATGAAGATTTTATGTTTTCTATATATCCGAATGATTTGATATTTGTGAAATCGAAAAAAAGTATGAATTTTGTAAAAGTAAACGAAGAAAGCAAGTTGCCAAATATAAAAGAGCTTGCAGAAAGTTTTGTGTATTATAAAGGAGCGGATATCAATGGCGGGAAAATTTCTATTATTAATCATGACAATAGTTACAAAACACGAACAGGTGTAAAAACTTTACCGTTAATTGAAAAATACCAAGTTGATGTTTTAGGGAATATTTCAAAAGTGGGATTTGAGCCGCGGCAAGGATTTGGAAATCAAAGGAGGTAGTCTATGGCATTTCGTAATATTGTTATTCAAAATGAAGCGAGATTGTCGCTTAAAAATCGGCAGATTTTCATATCAACCGCAACGACGGACGCAACTTTGCCGATTGAAGATATTGACACGATTTTGATTGAAAATCGTCAAACTACAATAAGCACGGCTTTGCTCGGAACCCTTGCTCAAAACGGCGTCGCGGTTTTCGTTTGCGATGAATATCATTTGCCCTGCGCGGTTTTGGAACCATTTTGTCAACATTCAAGGCAAAATGAAGTGGCGGAAAATCAGCTTGCTTTGTCTGCGCCTGCAAAAAAACAGTTGTGGAAACAAATTGTTACGGCGAAAATCAATAATCAAGCGAAATGTTTGTCATTTTGCGGCGAACAAGATATGGCAAACGAGCTGGAAGTTATCGCGAAAAATGTTCGTTCCGGCGACGAAGGCAATGCCGAAGGGCATTCTGCGGCGAAATATTTCCCTGCATTGTTTGGACGAGGATTTACACGCAATGATTTAGACGACGCGCGAAACTCTTGGCTTAATTATGGTTACGCAATTGTTCGCGGGTGTGTGGCGAGAAGTTTGGCGGTTTACGGTTTTTTGCCTATGTTGGGGTTGCAACATCACTCATCACTTAATCAATTTAATTTGGCTGACGATTTTATAGAACCTTATCGTCAGATTGTTGATTTATTTGTTGCAAAAAATGCAACGGAAGACGATGACTTGACAAGTGAAATTAAAGGTCGGTTGGTAAATTTAGTGAATTATGATATTAAAATCAACGGAAAGAAATATACTGTATCCCGCGCGATTGAACTCACCGTGCAAAGTTTTTCAGCAGTTTGCGGTGGTAGAATAAAACAATTATTGTTGCCGGAACTTGCGGAATTGCGAATGCATACATATGAATAAATTTATGAGAATACTTGTATTTTTTGATTTGCCGGTTAAAACCAAACAGGAACGCCGAGTTGCAACCCGTTTTCGCAATTTTTTATTGAAAGACGGTTATCATATGTTGCAATTTTCTTTGTATGCACGAACTTGTAATGGGCTTGATGCTGTAGAAAAACATAAAAAACGATTATACAACTGTGTGCCGGACAACGGTTCGGTTCGTGCGCTTGTGATTACAGAAAAACAGTTTCAAAGTATAGAAATTTTAGTTGGCAAGCTGACTGCCGTAGACAACAAATTTGAAACCGAACAAATTACTTTTTTCTAAAAATTTCGCCGAAATTAATGTTTTTCCGCAAATAATAAACCCCGAAAAAGACTTGAAACCATTACGGTTTAACGCTTTTTTCGGGGTATATTATACCATACCAACAATTACCCGGGAGCTACAACGCGTCCGGCATAATGTAATATGAAGTGTGAATTATACCATACCAACAATTACCCGGGAGCTACAACGCGTGATTTCGCTTTGCGCAGAACGCCCGAAATTATACCATACCAACAATTACCCGGGAGCTACAACCCGCAGTTCAAATGGGAACGAAAATTCACAATTATACCATACCAACAATTACCCGGGAGCTACAACCTTGCGAACATCTAACCGAAACTTCGAGGGATTATACCATACCAACAATTACCCGGGAGCTACAACTCGTCACCGCGAGGGTGAAAACGCCGACTCATTATACCATACCAACAATTACCCGGGAGCTACAACCGAATGTTCGAGTTGATGCACAGGTTGCGATTATGCCATATCAATAATTATCATTGTAGAATATTTTATTAATAGAGTCAATATCAAATATAAATTTTATAACTTCCTAAACACAAATAAATACTCGTGTGCTATCAGCAAAAAATTATGCTTGATACTATTCGTTTTCCAAAATCCTGTCGCTTTACAATTATGTTGTTCTTTTATAATCAACTCTTTCAGTTTAAATCCCGCTTGCTCAAAGATTTTCATAACCTCAAAACTCATCGGAATCATATGACCTTTTTGTCGCGTGTCGCCCATAAGGATAGCGCAAAACTTATCATTTTTCAACACTCGAAAACTCTCGCTTGCGACCTTTTGCATTTCGTAAAGAAATTCGGCAACTTTCAACTGCGACAAATCACCGTCGATTCCGTCGCTGTAACTTATAATATTCGCATACGGTGGGTGGGTGCAAATAAAATCTATACTTTCGTCGGGAACAAAATCTAAATTTCGGGCATCGCCTTGTTTAATATAGACTTGTCCGCAATCTTCATAATCAAAATCTATCTTTTCTTTGCAACGCTCCAACGCTATTGGGTTTATATCCACGCCGATAATATTACGGTTCAACAATTTCGCCTCAACAAGAGTTGTACCGCCACCCACGAATTGGTCGAGAACTAAATCGCCCTCGTTGGAATAGCGGAATAATAAGTTTCGCGGTATATACGGTGACCAATTCCCACGATATTTCGCATCGTGTGTTGCCCAATTTCCGCGATTAGGAAACGACCAAACGGTTGTCATTTCCAATTCAAAATTGTCCGGCTCCCATTTTTTAATTTTCATAAGGATAAATCAATAAATTTGCTCAAAAATAGCGGACGAGCGTAAAACGCACGAGATGTACTGCCGTGTCCTTGCCCTTTGGTTCGAGGTTGTATGTACACTCCCATTCTGCCTGTCAAGTCGCAAAAACCGCGGTTCGGGTCGTTCAAACATTCACGAACTAACTCATAATCCTCACGAACGGCATCATAAAGATCACCGGACAAATCAATTCCCGTCACAGAATGAACAAATGTCGGCTCATCATAACTGTTGCCGACAATCCGCGCTACAATAACGGCTTTTCTCAATTTCACAAGCAAATGACTGTCATCAAACGGCGTTCGCGCGACATTGTAGTCGTCAATCATAGTAATCGCCATAGTTTCCTTAAATCCTAAAACTCCGCCGCGTTTGACTTTAAGTGGGACGCTTTTAAGTTCCCACGAGCCGAAATTAGGACTTCGAGATGAGTTCAGCGGCAAGCCTAAATAGCGTTCGCAAACGTGACCCGCCCAACCTTTGTTGACTTTTCCGTTTGCCGCCGCGACGGTGATTCCGTATTCAATCGCAAGTTCGTGCAAATCACGACCTTCGAGCTGTTTTAGTTTGGCGATTGCTTCCGTTCGTTCCAATTTTAATCATCTCCTCTACTCAGCACAATATATTGTTGTACTGTCAGCAATTAAAGTTCTTGAAATAGTTAAATTCCAAGCATTCATAGTTTTGTGCCATTTTTTATGTTTTAGAAAATCATCCCACGTCAACTCATAGATAGCTATTAATTTGTAATCATTATCAAATTTGCAAATTATCACATATTCAAAATTCCGCTCATTTATTTCTTCGCTACCTTTGGGATTAAGTCCATAAAACACACCTGTGGTATTACCACTCGTTGATTTAATAGTATATCTTTTGCCGTTTGTGCTTAACGCATCAACATTTTGTGTTCCAACAGGAGCTGCTTGTAATTTGGGGAGCCCTGCTGTTTTGCAATAATATTCGATAGCCAAATATTCCCCTAAATCTCCAATAACATTATTAGTGCGGATTATTTTACGTTTTCTTAATTCCTTTATAGAGTCACTATAAATAGAAACTAACTCGAATTCATCCAATTTTGAAAAGTCTACCATTGCTTATTTCGCCTCCCTTAATTACAAATCAACAATTCATTCACCGTGCCACGCCTTTCGGCGTTACAGTTTATCATTCGTCTTGCAGTTACTCGGCTGATTCGATACAAGCTGTATAGTTCATCAAAAAAATTATCTCCAACATCTGTATTCTGCGGATCTGAATTACTAACAACAATACTCGCGCCGATTTGGTTTAGTTCGTTTACAAATTCTGCAAGCTCGATTTGTTCGCGATCGCCGAAACCATTTTCAGTGTACGACGTGAAGTTAGCAGTAGAATTAAGTGGTCGGTATGGAGGGTCAATGTAGACAAATGTATGTTCATCAACAAAGTCGTAACACTCTTTATAGTCGCTGCAGTTTATTATAACATTTTGCAGGAGTTTACTTATGTTTATCAAATTTTCGCTATCGCAAATCAACGGATTTTTGTACGCGCCCATCGGCACATTATACAATCCGCTCCCGTTCACGCGATACAAGCCGTTAAAACAAGTCTTATTAAGGAAAATAAACAATGCAGCTTTGTGTAGGTTGGTAAATCTATTGCCGTTTACTTTCTCATTATTAAATTGGTCGCGCTTTTGATAATAATATATCTTCCGATTTTCCGTATCCAAAGGAGTGAACTCTGATTGAAGTTTGTGCAAAGTTTCGATCAGCGAAGATACATCGCTTTGAATGATTCGGTATGTGTTTATAAGTTCGGCGTTTATGTCATTTATGTAGATTTCGTCAAGATTGTAATTATTAAGCACATCAAACAGAACCGCGCCGCCGCCAACAAACGGTTCGCAATAGCGAATAACGGTTTCGCCCAATCCGCGAGGATATGTATTTCGTATTTGATTTAGCAATTGCCCCTTGCCGCCAGCCCACTTGACGAAAGGTTTCGCGTTCGGCATTTTTCTGCACCTCGTTCCTTTAACCACATTATATAGTATATTTATCCAAAAGTCAATACAAATCATGCTATTGACTTTGATTTGTTCATTTGCCCGCCGCATTTTTTATGAACATTTTGTAAACATTTTCAAAAACACCCTTAAAAATTGTAAACTTCTGTCTTATTCCAATGAGGGATATTTTTTTAATACAAGGAGGTGACTAAATGAAACGAAAACGCTGTATTGTCAGCGACACAACTGCATATCCATTTTTTAAAGTGCCAGTGTTTCTGTTCAAGGGAGAATTCAAATTCGGGCTATCAAACGACGCAAAAGTGTTGTATTCGTTGCTCCGCTAACGCAACAATTTGTCAATCGCCAATGGTTGGACTAACGAAAATGGCGAAGTTTACATCTTTTTTTCGCGTGATGAAATGCGCCAAATGTTGGGAAAAAGTGCAAAAACTGTCGGTGTGATTATGAAAGAATTGGTAAAAGTCGGATTAGTTGAGGAAGAGCAACAAGGTTTTGGGAAACCGAATTTAATATTTTTAAGATACATAGAAAGCTTAGAAAACTCGCCGCAAAGTACTGATACATAAGGAAATACAGTTTTTGCACATCAAGAAGCATAAAATTTATACATCAAGAGCGGTAAAAATCATACTTCTGGAAATGTAGAATTTCTACCTCAAGAGGTGAAAAATTTGCGCCCTAATAAGACTAATAATAACAAAACTGAATTTAATAATACTGATTTTAATCAATCCATCAATCAAGTGAGTGCTAAATTGCAGGGGAAATCCGCGCGAAATGAGATTGATAGGATTGATGGACAAAATAATGGAGATACATCGTAATGACGAAAAAACCTAAACAGCGAACTCGGAACAACCGAATTGTGTTCTATCTCAACGATGCTGAGATGGCATTGTTGCAAGGGAAATTAGACGAATCTTCCGTCATAAACCGCGAAGAATTCATCCGCAAAATTTTATTCGATGGGCGAATTGTCCGTGTGGAATTTGCTGAAATTCGTGAGATGATTCGGCTTTTACGAAGCTCGTCAAACAACCTCAATCAACTCGCGAAAAAAGCAAATGAAACGCAAAATATTTACGAACACGATGTTGCTGAATTACGGCAAAATTACGAAGTTTTATTAAACGTGATAAAAGAATTTTACGGAAAATTGGTTGATTTGTAAGCGAGTGATTTGGACGGTTTTTTTCTGAATCCGCCGCGATTTTCAACTCCAAGGGTTCCCGAAAAACGAAAGCTTTTGCTCGAAATTTTTTGGGATAGAGGAGAGGCAAGGCATTGAGCGAAATTTTCAACGTTTTTTGTTGGAAATTGAACGGTGTTGCCTTTGCCTCGACGAAGTTCAGCAGCCGACTTGTCGGCTTAACATTTGACGCGATTTTACGTCGAACGAGAGGGTTCGGAAATTCGCAAGTGTGCTGTAACACTTGCATTGCTTGCGAGTTCTATTTTGAGGGGCTGCAAAGAGGCGGAGGGGACGGCAGACAGAAAGAATATTTGCCTAAACTTGGACATACATATTAGAGTGTGAAATTAAAACAAATAATTCGAAAGTGAGGAAGTGAATAATTAAAGAAATCAAAGTTTTAGAGGTACACAAGACAAAAGCCGACGAACATAAAATTCAAATCGTCAATCGAAAAATTTCCGAACTGATTTGCGAGCTTGGAAGCACGGCGACTTGCAAAATTGTTCTCAAAAAAACTTGAATATAACTGCTTAGTATGGCACAATTACGGCAACACATATTAAGTAGCTATATTCTTACAGAAAAGGATGTGGCTGCAATGGCAAAAGCTGCAATTTATTGCAGGCTGTCCGTTGAGGACAAAAACAAAAATCGGCAATCTGACGAGAGCGAGAGTATTCAAAATCAGAAATCGCTTTTGGTGAAATACTGCATTGAGAAAGGTTGGGATATTTACAATTTTTACTGCGATGAGGATTATTCCGGTGCGGATAACGAACGACCTGCGTTCAATGATTTGCTCAAAAGCGCGGAGAATAACGAATTCGATATTGTGGTTTGTAAAACGCAATCGCGATTCAGTCGCGATATGGAAATCGTTGAAAAGTACATACATAACAAGTTTTTGGAGTGGAATGTTCGGTTTGTAAGCGTGGTTGACAATGCCGATACGTCGGACAAGGGTAATAAGAAATCGCGGCAGATTAACGGGCTTGTCAACGAGTGGTTTTTGGAAGATTTG
>Ga0123355_10011412_pt1 | contig 13692 bp, 12 predicted proteins | sample TergutEmb28metaG_3_FD_89872 | JGI IMG/M metagenome (GOLD analysis project Ga0123355, IMG submission 89872) | Embiratermes neotenicus P1 segment gut microbial communities from Petit-Saut dam, French Guiana - Emb289 P1 | ecosystem: Host-associated > Arthropoda: Insects > Digestive system > Gut ...
GACGAAGAAACGATCAGTGTCGAATGCCTTGCCCGGGCCGATCATCCCGTCCCACCAGCCGAGCCCCTTGCCTGCCGTGCCGTCGCGATCGGTGGCACCGAAGCCGTCCCGGGTGCTCTCCACCGGGGGCGTCTTCGCGAAGCCCGCCGCGTGCGCGTCGCCGCTGAGCGCGTGGCAGACCAGGATGACGTTGTCCCGCCGGGGCGAAAGGGTGCCGTAGGTCTCGTAGGCCACTCGCACCGGGTACAGCTGCCGCCCGCAATCCAGTCGCACGGGCTGGGGCAGGTCGAGATACTGAGTTTCGACTGTGCCGACAGAGCCGGCCGCTAGCGTCGAGGCTGGCTCCGCCATAGGGGCTATGGTAACGCCCCATGATCAGTGTATTGTCAATCGACTCCATAGGGAATTCGGGAGCGAGCGAGAGGGGATCACCTGAGATGAGCACTGTTGCCGATAATGGCGTCAACGTGCAGGCACTGCTGGACGCGCGCGAGGTCCTGAAGGGCGCGCCAGAGGCCGCGCAGTTCACCTGGCGGGCGTCTTCTAAGTGGCAGGGCGGTGTCCACACCACCATCAAGGTCCAGGACTTCTTCGGCCTCGGCCAGGAGCACGACCATAAGACGGAGTCGGTCTTCGAGGCTGACCACCCTGAGGTCTTCGCCGCTGAGGACTCCGGTATCACGCCGATCGAGTACCTGCTCGTCGGCCTGGCAAGCTGCCTGAGCGCCGGCGTGGCGTCAGTCGCGCAGAACCGTGGCATCCAGCTGCGCTCTGTCGAGGCCATCGTCGAAGGGCACCACGATATCCGGGGCATCCTCGGCGCCGACAGCGACGTCCGGAACGGCTACAACGACATCAAGGTGACCTTCAATATCGACGCCGACGCGTCGAAGGAAGAGATCGAAGCGCTGGTGGCCCAGTCGCAGAAGCGCTCTGCCGTGTTTGACGCGCTTTCGAACCCGACGGACATCACCGTCGAAGTGGCCTGAGGATTCCAGATCAGCGAGTACATCACCACGGTCGTCATCGGCGCGGGGCACGCGGGCCTCGCCGCCAGCCATTTCCTCAGCGACCAATCGATCGACCATGTAGTGCTCGAGCGGGGCGAGGTGGCGAACTCCTGGCGGCGTGAGCGCTGGGAGTCGCTGCGGCTGCTGACCCCGAACTGGCAGAGCCGGCTGCCGGGACTTCGCTATGAAGGCCCGGACCCGGACGGCTACATGACCGTGCAGGAAGTGACGGAGTTCATCGAGCGCTTCGCCAAGGTCTCGCGTGCCCCTGTGCGGACAGGCGTGAACGTCACCTCGGTGCGCCGCGCCGGCGACGGGTACCACGTCACGACGGACAGCGGCGAGATTCGCTGCAGGGCGGTGGTCATCGCGACCGGTGCCTGTAACCGGCCGGCGGTGCCGTCACTGCGCGACGTGATCCCCGAGTCCGTCGAGCAGCTGACGCCCTTTGACTACCGCGACCCTGCCCAGCTTCCCGACGGCGGCGTGCTCGTGGTCGGGGCCTCGGCTACTGGCGTGCAGCTCGCGGCCGAACTGCACCGCTCCGGCAGGCCGGTAACGCTCTCCGTCGGTGAGCACGTGCGGTTGCCGCGCACCTACCGCGGCCGGGACGTGCTGTGGTGGATGGACGCATCGGGCGTGTGGGATCAGCGGTACGACGAGATCGAGGATCTCACCAGGGCCAGGCGGTTGCCCTCGCCGCAGCTTGTCGGGGTTCCGCACACGACACTCGACCTCAACGCGCTGTCCTCGATGGGCGTCGAGCTCGCCGGCCGGCTGGCGGCTGTCCGGGACGGCCGCGCGCTGTTCTCCGGCGGGCTGCGCAACGTGTTCTCGCTGGCGGATCTCAAGATGAACCGCCTGCTCGGCACGTTCGATGAGTGGGCACGGACCAGCGACCGGGACGCCGAGGTCGGCCCCCCCGAGCGCTACGAGCCGACACGTGCACCGGAGAGGTCACGGCTGCAGCTGGACCTGCGCAGCGGCCAGATCGCTGCAATCGTATGGGCGACGGGTTTCCGACCGGACTACCAGTGGCTCGAGGTGCCGGTCGTCGATGCGAAAGGCCAGCTCATCCACGAGGGCGGGGCGGCCGCCAGCCCTGGGCTGTACGCGCTCGGCCTGCCCGTGCTGCGGCGGCGCAAGTCCACCTTCATTTACGGCATCGAGGACGACGCGCGCGAGGTGATCGGCGACCTCGTGGACAACCTGACCACACGAATGTGATTCTGCCCGTTTCGTTATCTTCTCGGTGCAACCCTTGCCCTCGCCGGAACGTCTTCTGGACGGGAAGATCGGCGTATGAAGGGCAATGATTTCATGAATATGTTGATTCGCGGCAGGCTGGCCAAGATTGGCGCGAGCGCGGTAGCGGTGGCTGCCGTCACGGTGGCCGGGGTCACCGCCGGGACTGCGTCGGCGGCCCCGGCGGGACCGGCCAAGACGACGGCGGTGACAGCACTGAGCGCCGAGGCGGTGAAGGCGGCGGCCGCCGCCCGCACCGTGGCCGCGACCTGGACGCCGCCGAAGCGCACGCTTGTCGAGGGTGAAAAAGGCTCGGACGTTAAGTCGGTCCAAGAGCGGCTCAACTCGCTCCATTACTACGCTGGCCCGAACGACGGCCAGTTCGGCAGCGACACAAAAGAGGCCGTCTGGGCGTTCCAGGAGGTCAATCACATCAAGGTGACCGGCGTCATCGACGCGGCCACGAAGAAGGCCCTCGTGCGCCCCACTGCCTACAAGGCGAAGTACCCGGGACAGGCCGGGACCAGGGTCGAGGTCAACCTCGGTCTTGGCGTGCTCGTCTTCTTCAAGAACCACAAGATCGCGCTGGTCAGCCACATCTCAAGCGGCGGCCACTACTACTTCGGCGGCGGCGACTACGCCGAGACCCCGACGGGCGAGTTCCGGGCGCTGTACTTCGTCCCCGGCTGGGATCAGGGCCCGCTCGGGGCGATGTATAACCCGGCGTTCTTCAACTACAACGGATACGCGATCCACGGCGAGTACAACTCCGAGGTCCCGCTTGAGCCGGTCTCGCACGGCTGCGTCCGGATCCCGTACGACATCGCCAGCTGGTTCTACAAGGACCTGACTATCAGCGAGAAGGGCAACGGCACCGAGGTCTGGGTCTACAACCAGTGGACGACCTGGACCCAGGGGGACGCGAACAGCTAAGCCATGCCGCGGGCTGGACGCGTCGTCGCTGGCCGGGTGATAGTGGAAAAAGGGGCGTACTGCACTCCCCCGCCCGGTCAGCGATTATTGAGGTGGTTCCATGCTCCAGGCCTTCGTGTTCGAAAAGATCGGTGTCGTGGTCGGGGACCTTTACTTCCTTGACCCCGATCCGCGACCGGGACAGGAGGGTCCGGAGCATGGCGTGCGCCTCGAACTGCGGGTATTCGACCGGGGCGAGCTGAGGGGAACTATCTATTCGGCCACGCCCATCGCCGCCGGACGACCGATCTGGCGAGTTGACCTCCTCGAGTCCGTGGACGGGAAGCCGGGCAGCTTCAACCGCACCCACCACCACCCCAGGTTCGACCCGGACACCTGGAACCCGGGCCGTCGGGTCTACGAACGGGAATTGTCCGCGGACCCGTTCGGCTGGCTGGCCGGCCAGCTGTCCGGCCTGCCGGTGATCCTCGAACGGGCCGGGGTTCCGCAGGACGTCGCCGACCCCTCGGACGCGGGCAGCCTCAAGGACCTCGCGGACACGATCACCGGCGTGACCAGCATGCTGCTCGACAAGGTTCGCGCGGGTGAACTGGGCGTCGCCCCCGCGGGTGGCAGCGACTTCTACCGGACCGGCTGGCTTTAAGGCCTCGCCTCTAGTCCGGCTGCCTCCAGTCGGCTGCCTCTACTTCGCGTGCTTCTACTTCGCATGCTTCCGGCCGAGGCGCAGACCGGAGAGGATCGCCGCGATCACCATGAAGGCCACCGAAGCGTAGAACGCGGCGTGCAGTCCGGTGGTAAACGCGTCCGCCACCGCTCCGTGCAGCGACGTGGTGCCGACGAAGATCGCGAACGCGAGCTGCCGGGAGATGGACCGGGAAGCCACAAGGATGGCCACCGCGAACGAGAACACCATGCCGACGTTGCCGAAGGTGCGCATCATCCCCGATGCGATCCCGAACATGTCGGGCGGCGCCGCCTTCATGATCGCGGAACTGTTCCCCGGGAAGAACATGGCCGCCCCGGTCGCGTTGATGATGCCTATGCAGACGATCCACCACAGCGGCGTGGAATTGGTCAGCTGCGCGTACAGCAGCAAGGCGACACTCTGCAGGGCGAGCCCGGCCGTGGCGGGCAGCACTGGCCCCCGCTTGTCCGAGAGGTGGCCAGCCCACAAGCTGACGAAGCCGGACAGCACGTAGCCTGGCAGCAGCAGCAGCGACGCGTGCAGCGGCGACAGCCCGCGCGGCCCCTGCAGGTACATGAGCAGCAGGAAGAGCACCGCGAAGCTGGCCAGCCCTTGGAAGAGCGCAGCGCACAGCGAGGCGGCCATCGTGGGGACCTTGAAAATCCGCAGCGGGAGCATCGGCGCGGGCACCCGCGACTCGATGAACACGAACGCCGCGATCAGCGCCAGGCCACCGATCAGGAAGCCCGCGGTCGAGGCGTCGAACGGCCCGTTCGCGAGCTTGGTGATCGCCCACAGCACGCCGAACAGCCCGATCCCCAGCGTGATCATGCCAAGCGGGTCGAGCCGCTGCCTGTTCCGTTCGCCTTGGTCGCGCAGCACCCGCAGCGCCAGCGCGATCGCTGCCGCGCCGGTCGGCACATTGATCCAGAAGATCCATCGCCATGAGGCGTAGGTGACGATCAGCCCGCCGAGCACCACGCCGAGCACCGCGCCGACGGTCCAGCCGACCGAGGTGAACCCGTAGGCCTTGCCACGCTGTTCGCGCGGGTACAGGTCGGCGATGACCGCCCCGCTGTTGGCCATGATCAGCGCGCCGCCGACGCCCTGAATGATCCGGAAGACGATGATCGACACCTGGTCCCAGGCCAGCGCACACAGTAGCGAGCCGACGACGAACACCGCGAAGCCGGTTTCGTACATCCGGACCCGCCCGAACATGTCGCCGAGCCTTCCGACCTGAGTGGCGAGCAGCGTGATGACGAGCAGGAAGCTGATGATTACCCAGACCACGTTGGCCAGCGAGACGTGCAGGCTGCGCTGGATCTCGGGCAGCGCGAGCACCACGATCGTGGTGTCAACGGCGGTCATCAGCACGCCCGCCATGAGCACGACCATGGCGAGGCCGGTCCGCTGCGGCCCGCTGTTGGCCCTGCTGCCTGCCTGCGCGGGGGTGTTCCGCTCCGTCCCGGAGTACGTCATTTTCTTAGCCTAACGAACGGTGGCTTTTTCGCCAGCTGAGACTAGGCTGTCTATCCGGCGTTCGCACTTGAGGGGCGGCATGTAGTGGCTCGCGACGAATCCGCGGTCGGGTCAGTTGGCGTGCTCGTCATTGCCACACGCGGCAAGTCAGGCCCTGGCGAGGTGCGCATCCGGATCCGCGGCGGCTCGGAGGTCTTTCTCGCCTGGTCGCCCGAACCCCTGCCGAAGGGGACCACCGTCCTCATCACCGATTACCGAGGGCCGCGCACCGTCGATGTCTTGGAATGGGACGATTCGCTCGGCGAGGCTCCCCAGATACCAGGGTCAAGAAATTCTCTGTCAGGAGAGTGAAGCCATGTTGGGCTACCGAGTTCCCGCTCCAGATGAGGCCATGCTCGTCTCCGGTGGCCGTTACGGCCTCAAGGACGCGCCGTTCCGGGTCGTCACCGGGCATGGCGCCTTCGTCATGCCCATGTTCCGCAAAGCCCGCTACCTCACGCTTGCCATGCAGGAGTCTGAGGTCTCCGAGACCTGCGTGACCAAGCAGGGCATCTCGCTGAACGTCCGAGCGGTGATCGCATTCAAGGTGGGGAACGACGGCGAGTCCATCGTGAACGCCGGGCAGCGGTTCCTGTCCGACCAGGATCAGATGTCCATCCTGACCGGGCGGATCTTCGCCGGTCACCTGCGGTCAATCATCGGCTCGATGACCGTCGAGGAGATCGTCACCGAGCGGCAGAAGCTGGCCACCGAGGTGCTCGACGGCTCCAAGCAGGAGATGGCCAACCTTGGCCTGACCGTTGACTCCCTGCAGATCCAGTCCATCGACGATATGGGCGCCGGGTACATCGCGGCGATGGCAGCGCCGAATAACGCGGCCATTCAGCGGCAGGCGAAGATCGCGCAGGCACAGGCGGACCAGGCCGCGGCCGAGGCGCAGCAGGCGTCGATCCGTAAGCAGGCCGAGTTCGCGCGGCAGACCGCGGTCGTGCAGGCGCAGTACAAGGCGGAGATCGACAAGGCACAGGCGGAAGCGGCCCAGTCGGGCCCGCTCGCCCAGGCCGAGGCGCAGCGGGCGGTCATCGAGGCGCAAGCCCAACTCGCACAGCACCAGGCCCAACTGCGCCAGCAGCAGCTCGTCTCCGAGGTCATCAAGCCGGCCGAGGCTGAGGCGGAAAAGGTGAAGATCCTCGCTCAGGCCGACGCGGAGCGGACCCGCATCGCGGCCGCCGCGGCCGCGTCCAACAACCGGGTCGCCCTCGATCAGATGCTGATCGCGCAGCTGCCTCAGATCGTCAAGGAGGCGGCGGCGGGGCTGGCTGGCGCTAACGTGTCGGTGCTCAACGGCGCGGACGGGCTCGGCGAGATTGCTGCCGGGCTTGTTTCGCAGGGGCTGACGATTCTCGAGTCGGTGCGGAAGTCTGTCGGGGTGCCGCCGGTGGACGTTGACGGCGAGCCTCAGTCCGCGAACGGGCAGCTGCCGCCTAGCACCCAAAACCAGAACTAGGACGCGGCGGGCCGGGGCCGGGGGACGCCGGACCGGGGCTGGGGCGAGGGGAAGATTTCTCGGGACAGTCCTTTCGGAACGTCCCGAGGAAATCTCCCCTAGCGCCCCCGCCCCTTTCGGGTTCGTGCGCAGCTGCGCGCCCCGGCAGGCATAGCCGCTGGTGGCGGGGTTGGCTGCACCACTCTCAGCTCGCCGCCCGCACGCACTCTTGCCCCAGGCCGCTCACGCCTCACGCCGCTCGCGGGCTTCGCCGGGGTGGGGGGCGTGGCGGGTCAGAGCAGGCTGGCTAGGAGTGCGGGCGGGGAGCCTTTGCGGAGGGTGCCGTGGATTAGCTCGACGCGGTGGGCTAGCGGGGGGGTTGTTACGGCAACTGCGGTGACTGCCTCAGGTATCGCTGTTCCTGGCAAGAGGGTTAGGCCTTGGCCGGCTGTGGCCAGGGCGATCAGGGTGCGGGTGTCTGTGCCGGTGTAGTGGAGGGCTGGGCGGAAGCCTTCTACGCCGGCCAGGCGGCGGATGTCGGATAGCGGAGCGATGTCGGGGGCTTCTATCCAGCGGGCATCGGCTAGGTCGGTCAGGCGGAGGGCGTCGCGGGCCGCCAGCGGATGACCGCCGGGGAGGACTACGGCTACCGGAGTCTCGGTGACGCCGATGGCGGCTAGCGGAGGGAACGGGGTCAGCAGGTCGTTGGGTGCGGCTAGGCCGTCTACCAGGGCTACGTCCAGGGTGCCGCGGGCCACTGCCGTCGCGGTTTGCATGCGGGGGGCTATCTGAACGGTTACGTCCAGGCGTGGCATCTGCTGGCGGAGAGCGGCGACAGCTGCCGCCATGGCTGATGTGGCCGCGGCCAGGGGGGTCAAGCCGAAGGTGAGGGTGGCCGCCGGGGTTTGGGTCAGGCGGGCTACGTCGGCTCGGGCGGCGTCCAGTCGGAGCAGGATGGGGGCGGCGTGTTCCAGGAGCCGGGCGCCGGCTTCGGTGGGAGTCACCGGGCGGCGGTGCAGCAGCTGGACCTTCAGGTCGGTCTCGAGGGCGGCAATCTGCTGGGAGACGGCGGCTTGGGTGTAGCCGAGTTCGCCAGCGGCGGCCGAGAAGGAGGCAAGGCGGGCGACGGTCGCGAACGTTCTGAGCAGCTGAGTCTCCACAAGATAAGGATCGCTTATCGGAAGACAAGAAACTATCGTTGGCGCTTAACTGGATCGGCGGGTGAGCATGGAGTCATGACGAACCCCACAGCCCCGATCGCCCCGGCCGCGCGCATCGCCCTCGTTGGCGACAGGTCCGCCAACGTTCGAGCACATGCCCGCATCCCGGTGCTAATCGACGCATTGCTACAGCGCGAGTCGATCGCACTTGACCCCTACTGGATCGCGACGGCAGACGCCGCCGCGTGCGATCTGACCGGCTTCGACGCCATCTGGGTGACCCCTGGGAGTCCGTATGCCAGCTTCGAGGGGGCACTGGCCGCAGCGCGCGCCGCCAGGGAAAACGGGATTCCGTACCTCGGCACCTGCGGCGGGTTCCAGCATGCCCTCGTCGAGTATGCGCGAAATGTGTGCGGGCTCACCACGGTGCACCACGCGGAGATTGAGCCGGATGCGGCTGACCTGCTGATTACCCCGCTTGATTGCTCGCTGGTGGGGCATGAAGAAGCTGTCATGGTGGTCCCGGGGACGCTGGCGGCACGGATCGTAGGGCCTGGCCGGCGGACCGAGCGGTACCACTGCAGCTACGGGCTGAACCCGGAGTACCTGGACACGCTCACCGGCGCCGGACTGCGGTTCAGCGGTTTCGACGACAGCGGGCATGTGCGAATCGTGGAGCTTCCCGGTCACCCGTTCTTCCTTGGCACCCTGTTCCAGCCGGAACTGCAGGGTGACGGGACGCAACCGCACCCGATCCTCCGCGCCTTCGCGTCCGCCGCAAAGGAGCACCTCACATGGTCGGCTATGACGTTGTGATTGCCGTGTGCATGATCGCCTTCGTGGCGCTGGCAGTCCTGGGCTTCGCCGGGTTCAGGAACGGCGACTTCACCGGCGATGCGCTCGTCCGGGCGCTGCGCAAGGATCTCGACGGGACTACACCCGAGGATCGCGAAGCAGGACGAAGTTGATCGCGGTCAGTTTCATCACGAGGTCGCCATCCTGATTGGTGACCTCGGCGAGGGAGCGGATGATGCCACGGTCGGGCTTGCTGTTCGACCGTCGCGCTTCCAGGACCGTGCCGCGCACGTGCAGCGTGTCGCCGGGACGGACCGGCTTCGGCCAGCGGATCTCGTCGATGCCCGCCGCGCCGAGGCTGGATTCCGGGCTGATCCAGTGCTCAACGAGCAGTCGCATCATCAGCGCCGTGGTCTGCCAGCCGCTCGCGATCAGCCCGCCGTACGGCCCGTCCTTAGCGGCCACTGGATCGATGTGGAACGGCTGCGGGTCGTAGTCCGTGGCGAAGGCGATGATCTCTTCTTCGCTGACAGAGAAGGTGCCGCACTCGTCCGTCAGACCAGGGACGTAGTCCTCGAAGTATCGAGCGGTGCGCTCAGGATGATCGTTCATGATCGCAAGTATCCCAATCGCAATCTACGCGGTCATCTCAAGGCACGATTCTGTCCCAGACATGGACGTTCTGTCTGATTTTGATCACGGGCTGATCACGGAAAAAACTCAATTTGCCTGCGCGCCACCGCTGCTGCCTGCAATAGTTCCATCCGACGGGTCGGTACGGACGTAAGCGACGAAACGGTCGTAAGCGGTCCAAACCGTACAGGATGAGACTTGGGGAGACTATGGCGGCAGGGCGCAGCGACCGCAGACCGGTGAAGATCAGGCGAAGGGGGCGGCACACCGCCCCGTCGCAGGTGGAGAAGGTGGCGCAGCAGGCCGGAAAGGCCGCCCCCGCCGTTGCCATCGCCGGCGTGCTCGTCGCGGCCCCGCAGGCACAGCATGCGCTCGCTGCTCCGGCGAAGACGGTGCCGACGACCGCAGGACAGACCTCTGCGCCGTCGGACCCGGCTGGCCAGGGACAAGCGGAGACGCGCGCTACCCTCGACTCCTACGCTCACACGGTCACCGTGGCGACCACGTCTACGGCGCGGCACGCCGCGACCGCCAAGTCTCGTTACTACAGGGTGCGCAGCGGCGACACGCTCTCCGGCATCGCCCGGCGATCCTACGGGAAGGCCGCTGACTGGCAGTGGCTATACCACGAGAACGACAAGACGGTCAGCAACCCCAACCTGATCTACGTCGGCCAGAAGCTGTACATCCCGGCGACCGCCCCCGCCCACTACACGCTCGGCAGCTACGTCCCCAGGCACGCCGCCTACGCCCCGAAGCACGCCGCGCCGGTCACCACGACCGCCCACTCGCGCAGCCAGGCCAGCAGCGGACACCGCGCTACCGCAAGTCACGGCAGCGCCAGTCACGGCAAGGCCAGCGCCAGTAGCGGCAGGGGTACCGGGGGCAGGACGGACGCCGTCGAGGGCAACTACAGCTGCTCGGCTCTTGAGAAGCTGTGGGACTCGGCGGGCGGCAACCCGTCCCATTCGTTCATGGCCGCCGAGATCGCGAGGGCGGAATCCGGCGGCAACCCCAGCGCGATCAGCCCAACGGACGACTTCGGCCTGTGGCAGATCAACGCCTCGAACGGTTCGCTCGCCACCCTCGACCCGTTCAGCAACGCTCGCTCCGCGATCATCCTTTCCGACAATGGCACCAACTGGGACCCCTGGACTACGTTCACCAGCGGCCGGTACTCCGGCCAGTGCTTATAAGCCACCACGCGGACCCGCGTCCCCCGATGAGCGGGTCCGCATCCGGGTGAAAACCCGTCAGTCCGCTCGCCATCCCCGGGGCGAGCGGACTGACGGCTTTCATGGCAGCAATTCGGAGATGCCCAGCCTGGCAAGCTCGTCGGCGCGTTCGTTGCCCGGATCGCCGTGGTGACCCTTCACCCAGTGCCAGGTAACGTCGTGCGGCGCCATCGCGGCGACTAGCCGCTGCCAGAGGTCCACGTTCTTGACCGGCTGTTTCGAGGCGGTCTTCCAGCCGTTGCGCTGCCACCCTGGGAGCCATTTGGTGATTCCGTCGAGCACGTACCTGCTGTCGGTGTAGAGGTCGACCTGAACTGGCCGGGTAAGCGCCTCAAGCGCCGAGATGGCCGCGAGCAGTTCCATCCGGTTGTTCGTCGTCGCCTGGTCACCGCCATGCAGCTCCTTGACCGCGGAACCGTAGCGGAGCACCACGCCCCAGCCTCCGGGACCGGGATTGCCACTGCATGCACCATCGGTGTAAATCACGGCCTCACCCATGGCGGACAGGCTATCGCCGATACGATCCCGAGCTATGACCACCGCGGCCAAAGCCGAGCTCGTCATCGTCGACGGGAAGGTCCGCACGCCGGCCCATCCGTCCGGGTTCGCGCAGGCGGCCGCGATCGGCGGCGGCACGGTCCTCGCGGTTGGCACCGACGACGAGATCCGCGAGTTCACCGGGCCGCAGACCCGTGTAGTTAACTTGCGCGGGCGGCTTGCCCTGCCCGCCTTCGGCGACGCTCACGTGCATCCGGTACAGGGCGGGTTCGAGTCCCTGCGGTGCAACCTCGTTGGCCTGGAAGGCAGACAGGATTACCTGGAGAAGGTCGCGGCCTACAGCGACGCCCTTCCGCCCAGCGCCTGGATCCTTGGTGGCGGCTGGTCAATGCCCGCGTTTCCCGGCGGCCGGCCGACCGCCACCGACCTTGACGCGGTGACGGGCGGCCGGCCGGCGTTCTTGATGAACAGGGACCACCACACGGCGTGGGTGAATACGGCCGCGCTACGGATCGCCGGGATCAACGAGCGCACCGGCGATCCCCGGGAGGGGCGGATCGAACGGGACCATGCGGGACTGCCCACCGGGGCGCTGCATGACGGAGCGGCGCGGCTGGTCGCCGACTTCATCCCGCGTCCAAGCCAGGCCGAGCTCACCGCCGCGCTGCTCGCCGCCCAGCAGCACCTGCACTCCCTGGGCATTACCTCCATCCAGGACGCCTGCGTCGGTGACGCCGCCGAGATCGGCATGCTCGACTCGTTCAGCACCTACCAGCGCGCCGCGGTCGACCGTCTGCTGACCCTCCGGGTCACCGGCGCGCTGTGGTGGGACCGGTTCCGCGGCCTGCGTCAGCTCGACGACCTGCAGACGCGCAGGGAGGCGGCCGACCGCGACGGGCACTTCCGCGCCACCTCGGTCAAGCTGATGCTCGACGGGGTGTGCGAGACGTTCACCGCGGCGATGGGTACCCCGTACCTGGATGGCCACGGGCACGAGAGCGGCAACCACGGCAACCTGTTCATCGAGCCTGGCGAACTAGCCGAGGCCACGGCCAGCCTCGCCGACCTCGGATTCCAGATGCACTTCCACGCGATCGGGGACCGCGCCGTCAGCGCCGCCCTGGACGCGCTGGCCAACATCCCTGCCGCGCAGCGCGCCGCAGGCAGGCATCACATCGCCCACCTGCAGTTCATCTCACCACGGGATCGCCAGCGGTTCGCTCAGCTCGGCGTGGTCGCCAACTTCCAACCGCTATGGGCTTGCCAGGACGAGCAGAACGACCAGCTCACCGTGCCGTTCGTGGGGCCCGAGCGCGCCGCCTGGCAGTACCGGATCGGGTCGCTCGCCCGGCTGGGCGCTCGCGTCGCGTTCGGCAGCGACTGGCCGGTGTCGAGCGCGGACCCGCTGCAGGAAATGCACGTGGCGGTCAACCGGATGCTCTCGACCCGGCTTGGAGTGCCGGGCTCGCCGGAGACGACCACGCCGCTGCTGCCCGACGAGGCGATCACTGTGGACGCCGCGGTCGACGCCTTCACCCGGGGCGTCGCGTACGTAAACCGAACGGATGACGTCGCCGGCACCCTCGAGCCGGGCAAGCTAGCCGACGTCGCCGTTCTTGATCAGGACATCTTCGCGATCCCGGGCGATGCGATCGGCAGCGCCTCGGTGGCCCTCACGATCGCGAGCGGCCAGGTTGTCCATGGTGAGTTACCGGGCACTGACCCGCGAGTGAACACGCTTGCCCTGCCCGTGACCTTTCTTTCGGCGTGTGCTGTATTAGAAACCGTGTACAACGCTCCGCCATCCCCGGGTTCACAGGACCCGGATGACCTCGCAGTTCTCGCCGGGCTCAAGGTAGTGGACGACGATGACGACGATCCAGTGCTGCTCTGGCCGGACGGGACGCCAGTGGACACCTGGCGCGAGGAATACCCATACGACGAAAAGATGCACCGCGACTACTACGAACACGCCAAGCGAAGGCTCCAGATCGAGCTCGTGAAGCTGCAGAACTGGGTCAAGGACACCGGGCAGCGGATCGTCATCGTCTTCGAAGGGCGCGACGCGGCTGGCAAGGGCGGCACCATCAAGCGGTTCACCGAGCACCTGAACCCGCGCGGCGCGACGGTTGTGGCACTGGAGAAACCCACCGAGCGCGAGCGCACCCAGTGGTACTTCCAGCGGTACGTGACGCACCTGCCGGGCGCCGGGGAGATCGTGATGTTCGACCGGTCCTGGTACAACCGGGCCGGGGTCGAGCGGGTGATGGGGTTCTGCACGCCCGAGGAGTACCTGGAGTTCATGCGGGAAGCCCCCGAGTTCGAGCGGATGCTCGTGCACTCCGGGCTGCAGCTGACGAAGTTCTGGTTCTCGGTGTCGCGGCTCGAACAGCGAACGCGGTTCGTCATCCGGCAGGTCGACCCGGTGCGGCAGTGGAAGCTGTCGCCGATGGACATCGAGTCACTGGACAAATGGGACGATTACACCCAGGCTAAGGAAGCGATGTTCTTCTATACGGACACCGCGGAC
>Ga0123355_10011413_pt1 | contig 13692 bp, 10 predicted proteins | sample TergutEmb28metaG_3_FD_89872 | JGI IMG/M metagenome (GOLD analysis project Ga0123355, IMG submission 89872) | Embiratermes neotenicus P1 segment gut microbial communities from Petit-Saut dam, French Guiana - Emb289 P1 | ecosystem: Host-associated > Arthropoda: Insects > Digestive system > Gut ...
AATATTGCGGCAAAGTACTTTGCCGGGCGGCGGATACTTGCAGATATTGTTACTATATCCGGCTCTTCGGAGCTTATGCCTGCACATGGTGGTGTGGATGCTATCTTTGATATTGTGGAAACCGGCAGTGCCCTTGTGGAAAATGGCCTTGTTATTTACGAAGAGGCCATGCCTATACAGACTAAAATACTGGTAAGCAAGGCCGCGCTTAAGTATGACCCCAATATAACTAATATCATTGAGGTGCTAAATGATACGTTTATGCAGAAATCTTAATGCAATAAAAAACCGTCAAACCCAAACAGATGCTGATGTTGTTTCCACAGTGGAAAAAATATTGGCCGACGTAAGGGCCGAGGGTGATAATGCGGTGCGCAGATATGCCCGTCAGCTAGACGGCTTCACTGGCGAAGATTTGCTGGTTACACCAGACGAAATAACCAGTGCCATCCGAAGCGTAGGGCCGGACTTTTCGCGGCTGCTAAGCCGGGCTCACCGCCAAATCACTGCCTTCCATCAGCACCAAGTGGAAACCTCTTGGAGCATACACAGGGATGATGGTGTGATGTTAGGGCAGCTAGTCCGCCCTTTGGCCCGGGTGGCCCTTTATGTGCCCGGCGGGACTGCGGCATATCCTTCTTCTGTGCTTATGAACGGTGTGCCGGCCATGCTGGCAGGGGTCAAGGATGTTGTAATATTTACACCAGTCAAGGCTGATGGAAAAGTGCCCGAGGCCATCCTGGTGGCGGCGGCAATATGCGGAATCAAGAAGATATATAAAGTTGGCGGAGCACATGCCATTGCGGCAGCGGCCTATGGCACAAAAAGCATCCCAAAGGTAGATAAAATAGTAGGCCCCGGCAACATATATGTGGCAACGGCCAAGCGTATGGTGTATGGTGAAGTGGATATTGATATGGTTGCGGGGCCGTCTGATATTCTTGTTATTGCAGATGAAACCGCAAATCCAAAGTATGTAGCCGCAGATATGATGAGCCAGGCCGAGCATGACCCTCTGGCCAGCGCTGTTCTTGTCACTACATGCGAAAAACTGATTGCAGAAACCGAAGCGGAAATAACGCGCCAAGTTGCTGGTTTAAGCCGCAAGGATATTATCCTTAAGTCGCTGGAGGACTACGGCGCAGCCATATATGTGAAAACTCTGGAAGAAGCCTTTGAAGTATCCAATGACATTGCACCAGAGCATCTGGAGATACTTACCGCCGACCCGATTTCCCATCTGCCAAAGGTGCAAAATGCCGGGTCAATTTTCTTGGGGGCCTATACAACTGAGCCTTTGGGGGATTATATGTCTGGAACCAATCACGTGCTGCCCACCGGCGGGACAGCGCGGTTTTACTCGGGGCTTGGTGCGTATGATTTTGTGAAGCGCAGCGCTTATAGTTATTATACAGCAGATGGGCTTGCTGACCTTAAAGATGATGTAATGGCTTTTGCTGAGGCTGAGGGGTTGGATGCCCACGCCAATGCTGTGAAGATTAGGTTTGAGTGAGGAGATATTATTATGCTAAGCCGAGACTTTCCAATACTCGAGTATGATGAAGACAGAAATGCCTTTATCCGCCCAGAGCGGCTTCTTGCGCCACTGGACATATCCGACAGGGCTGTAATATGCTTTTTTCTTGATGCGATTGAGAAAATTATCGCCGAGCATCCACATGAAATTGTTACGCATTTAAAGGGGGAGGGGATTTCCCTTCCTGTGTACGAGGTGGACTACAAGGGCAGCAAAGTTGTATTGGTACAGGCAATTGTAGGTGCGCCCTGGGCTGCTGCCCATATTGAAGAACTGACAGCGCGAGGCTGCAAAAAATACATAGCCTGCGGCGGCTGTGGGGTTTTGCAAAAGGACATTGCCGTTGGGCATTTGATTATCCCTACGTCGGCAGTCCGGGATGAGGGCACATCTTACCACTATGCACCGCCGTCCAGGGAGATTGCTATGGACACCCGTGTGGTGCAGATAATCGAAGAAACCCTGAAAGAACAGGGCGCTGCATATATCAAGGCCAAGACCTGGACAACAGATGCCTTTTTCCGGGAAACACCGGGCAAGATAAAACTACGCAAAGAAGAAGGCTGCGTAACCGTGGAAATGGAAGCCAGCGCTTTTATAGCTGCGGCAGTTTATAATAATGTGGATTTTGGGCAGATACTCTATGCCGGAGACAGCCTTGCCGGTGAGGCCTGGGATGGGCGAGAGTGGAATCGCCGGGTTGATATAAGGGAAGCGGTGTTGAAGCTGGCTTTGGATACTTGCCTTAGGCTGTAGGTGCATAATCTCGCTTTTGATGATTTGGTCAAAGGCTTTCTGCCTTTGGTGGATGCCGCTGGTTGTCGTTTGGAAAAAGGTGGTGAATTAGGTTTTGATCCTTTTGGAAAAAGCGGTCAATTGTATTTTGAATGATTTTGTGCATGAATGCATTTTTTGCGATACATCTCATGATTATGCAATAATTAACATACGCGAGGTTATGCCATGGATTTTTCCAATGATTATCTGAGCACCAAAGCTAAAGCTCTAGTCCCCTACGTTGCGGGCCTGCAGCCCCAGGAGCCGGGCTGGATTAAGCTTAACACCAATGAAAACCCATATCCGCCCTCACCCAAAGTGTACGAAGCCTTACAAAACGCGGATATATCAAGGCTGCGCCTATACTCAGATGGTGACAGCTATGCGCTAAAAGAAGCCATTGCCAAAGATGTAGGCCTTGCCCCTGAGAATATTTTCTGCGGGAATGGTTCTGACGAGGTGCTGGCTCTTGCATTCCAGGCTTTTTTTAGTGGAAAGAGCAATGTCCTTACCCCTGATGTGTCCTATGGGTTTTACCCAGTGTGGGGCAATATGTATGATGTTGGGCTTGTTAAAAAGCCTCTACGGGATGATTTTTCTCTTGATCCAGCCGATTACAAAAATGGAAATGGCGTAATAATCGCCAACCCCAATGCCCCATCCAGCTTGGCTTTGGGGCTTTCTGACGTAGAGCAGATTTTGCATCAAAACCCGAAGGGCGTAGTGTTGGTTGACGAGGCATATATAGATTTTGCACGAGTAGAGAGTACGGTTACGCTGCTAGGTGGCCCATGTAATGGCGTGCCGGACGGGCAGTGCTTATCAGACAACCACGTCGGCTACGAAAACTTACTTGTCGTGCGTACCTTCTCCAAATCACACTCCCTGGCTGGCATGAGGGTGGGCTATGCCATTGGCCCTCCAAAGCTTATAGCAGCTCTAGGCCTGGTGCGGGACGCTTTCAATTCATATCCGTTGGACATGTTAGCCCAAACCGCTGCAATTGCAGCAATTAAAGACCGCCCATACCTGGCCCAAACCCTTTCCCAGGTAATAATTACCCGTGACACTACTGCCGCCCGTTTGCGGGAGATGGGCTACTATGTACTGCCATCACATACCAATTTTATATTAATACAGACCCCAGAGGCCCAAGGCCTGTACAATTACTTGCTGAAAAACAAAATCCTGGCAAGATATTGGGCCACCCCAAGACTTAAGGATTATTTGCGTGTATCAATAGGGACAAATAAAGAGATGGAGGCGTTTTTACAATGCGTTCAGGAGTTTGCAAGCGAAAGACCAACGAAACAAATATAAGTGTAGCCATACAACTGGACAGCTATGAGCCATGCAAAATAAAGACAGGAATAGGCTTTTTTGACCATATGCTGGAGCTGTTTGCTTTCAGGGCTGGGCTGGCGTTGACAGTGGAATGCAAGGGTGATTTGCACGTAGATGGCCATCATACCGTGGAGGATGTGGGCATATGCCTTGGCAGGGCTTTGGAAGAGGCCTTAGAGGACAAGTCTGGGATAGAGCGGTATGGCTCTGTATGGCTGCCCATGGATGAGAGTTTGGTTCAGTGCGTGTTGGATATATCCGGGCGGGGGCTGTTGGTTTTTAATGCGGATTTACCGTCAAATATTGTAGGGGACTTTGAAACCGAGCTTGCCGAGGAGTTTTTCCGTGCTTTTGCCCACAATGCCGGAGTTACACTGCATATAAACTTGGCCTATGGCCGCAATACCCATCATATTATTGAGGGAATGTTTAAGGCCCTGGGACTTGCCCTTGCCCAGGCGGTGAGGCAAACAGGAAATGACGCTTCCCCTTCGACCAAAGGGATACTTTGATTAAGGTGGTATTAAAATGTTGATTATACCCGCAATTGATTTGCAAGGCGGCCAGGCTGTTAGGCTGCTGCAAGGTAACTATGAAAAGAAAACTGTCTACAGTGACGACCCGGTAAAGCTGGCCCAAAGCTTCGAGGCTATGGGCGCAAAGTATCTCCATGTTGTAGACTTAGATGGCGCAAAGGCGGGAAGTACCGTAAACCTAGATGTTATCCGTCAAATACGGGCTGGGATAAATATACCCATACAGTTGGGCGGCGGTGTACGCAATGCAGAAACAGTGGATATGTATCTATGTGATGTAGGTATTGACCGGGTGATTTTGGGGACGGTGGCGGTTACTAATCCGGCTTTTGTGCAAGAAATGCTTAAAAAATACGGTTCCAAGCGGATAGTTGTGGGTGTAGATGTACGGTTTTCTCAAGCCCAGGCAACCGCTGATATTGCCAGCGGCCAGCTAGTTTCTGCTGGTATGCATGATACTGCTGTGCCTCTGGTCACAGGCTATGTTTCAACAGCCGGATGGCTGGAAGACAGCCCGGTAACCTACTTGACTTTTATAGATAATCTAAAAGCCATGGGTGTAGAGTATATTGTTGTAACCGACATCTCCCGGGACGGCACACTAACCTCTCCAAACTGGGGTATGTACGATGCGATCCAGGGTATAAACATAGTAGTTTCGGGTGGTGTTGCCGAAGAAAGCCATATAGAAAAAGCTGCAAAGTACTACGCAGTAATTGTAGGCAAAGCCCATTATGAAGGAAGGGTGGACTTAGAAAAATGCATTCAGAAATTTCAGGCGTAAACGCGGCAACAGGCCTTGAACACCCAAATATTATTGAATCAAAGGATTGTTTCACTAGTTATGATATATTCAAGACTCACCCACTTATCCCAACAATAATACAAGACTACCACACCGGCCAAGTGTTGATGCTGGCCTATGTAAACCAGGAAAGCTATGACTTTATGATAAAAACAGGCGAAACCTGTTTCTGGTCCCGCTCCAGAAATGAGCTGTGGCACAAAGGCGCAACCTCTGGCAATGTGCAAAAAATCAAGCACATGGCTTTTGACTGTGATAATGATACGCTGCTGATACAGGTAGAACAAATAGGTAGCGGAGCCTGCCATACCGGCAGCTATAGCTGCTTTGGTGAGGAGTCCGGGGCCTTTTATGCAGCGGAAAGGGATTACGCCACAATAGCTAACCGAGACATAAACCCAAAGGAAGGTTCCTACACCAATTACCTGTTGGAAAAAGGCGTGGACAAAATCTGTAAAAAAATCGGCGAAGAAGCGTCGGAGATAATAATCGCAGCAAAAAATGAAAACAAGGCCGAGCTAACCGCAGAGATTGCAGATTTAGCGTACCATACATTGGTGCTGATGTATGCCCAGGGGCTTAAGCCGAGGGATATCCTTGCGGAGATGGTACAACGTAGATAAAAGAGAGGCTCATGTGTGAGAAAACCACTTAATATTTGCGGGTCAAATAGGAACGCAAGCGTTCCCGCAGGATCATTGGAGGCAAAAATGAGGAAGAATTTTTATGCTGTTTTATTAATCTTTACTCTTTGCTTTTTTGCCGCCTGTGGCAGCATAATGGCTCCTGAAAGGTATGTACCTACCGCCGAACAAATTTCAGATGAAGAAGTATTTGCCAGCAATGTGGGCGCTGTATTCAAAATTTTAGCTTCTGGTGATGGTGTAAGCTGGCATGGTACTGGAAGCGGTTTTTTTGTTAGCGAAACAGGCATTGCGGTAACCAATCATCATGTAATTGTAGGTGCACAATATGCAGAAGCGGAAACCGAAGATGGCCGTAGGTTTCAAATTATCGGCTACTATTATTATGACATAGACAACGACCTTGCCTTGATTCAAGTCGATAGCCGGGGTGAGCATTTTCAATACGTAAGCTTTGGCAACCCAGAACCCCGTGTACTAAGTGCCGGCAATCCAGTTTTTGCAATCGGCAGCCCGGCAGGCGTACGCAATGTGTTTTCGGATGGCCAGGTGGTGAATCATTTAACCGAATTTGCCTTTGGCAACGAAGGAGGACATATTTATAGGGTTCGCGGCATCATCCAAGCCACAGCGGAAATTGCGCCGGGAAGCAGCGGCGGTGCGTTGTTTAATAACCGCGGCCAGGTAGTTGGCATTACTTCAGCCGTCTCGGAAATGCGCCCTGGACATAGTTTTTCCGTGCCAATTACAAGGGTAGATTTGTCTAGTGTTACAGCCAGACGGTTTAGGCCGTTGCCTGTTGCAATGCCGGGTATCATCCCTGGGTTTGTGTATGCAGCGCCCTACCAATTTGTGCCTACTTTTAACGCATCCGCTACACATGCCGAATTTATTAGCGGCATTGCAATTGATCCTGAGTTTGAGGGGCCTACGCTGGCTGCGCATTACGAGTTTGTTTATGGCTATAAGGTAGCCGCACAACATGCTTATGACGAAGCCTCCAATTACTCTGCTGTTTTATTGGCACATGGCTTCCTTTGGCAGGGTAATCATGAAATGGATGTTTGGATGTCGTTTTTTTATCACCCGGCGCAAAATGCAAGCTTGCTTTTAGGTTACAATCATCACGACAATGTGATGATGATTGTTTTAGGCAGAGGTAATGTATATCCATTGCTTGCTGCTGATGCACCCGCCTCGCCTCCTGTTCAGCAAATAGAACCTGAGCCGCCGCACGTAGAACCTACACCACCGCCGCAAACAGAGCCTGCACCACCACAAACAGAAACTACTCCACCACAAACAGATTCTGCATCCCACTCTTCCGTTATAGGCCGATGGGAGCGTGTAGCCACCCATAATGAATGGGTAACATGGGGAGGCTCCGGACAAAATGTGGTGCTTGTATTATCATTTTCTGACTACGGACTTGGCTTTACTACTGTGGGTAATAATTTTAGCGATTTTGACGATGGGCACGTGGAGCTTTTATTCTGGTCAAAAGAAAATAGTTTGCTAACGATAATAACACATAACCCCATAGGCGTAGCGGGCCGGGACTTGCATTATCGCATCTTCGAATATGCGGAAGAACTGTTTTTAACCATCAGTTGGGATCACACTGAAAGAACTTTCCGCAAAGTGCAATAATGATAAAGCAATTTCAATGAGAGACAATCCCGCCCAAGCCAAAAGGAGGCGCATATGAAATACCGTCAAGACAAACAAGGAAACCAACTATCAATCCTAGGCCTAGGTTGTATGCGCTTCCCCGTTAGCAAAGCCGAAACCGAACGTATGATACTTGCCGCAATCGAAGGCGGTGTAAACTTTTTTGACACGGCATATCTCTATCCCGGCAGCGAGAAAACCCTTGGCGAAATCCTGGCAAAACATAATAAGCGCAAGGACATAAACATAGCCACCAAACTGCCCATTGTAAGATGCAAAACCTATGAGGATTTCGACAAATACTTTAATCTGCAACTGGAGAGGCTTAAAACCGATTATATAGACTATTACTTCCTCCACAATGTAACCGACTACAACCAATGGGTAGCATTCCAAGAGATGGGTATAAAGGAATGGATAGCTGAAAAAATGGAATCCGGCCAAATAAGGCAGATAGGCTTTTCTTATCACGGTATACACGAGGATTTTATTAAGATTATCGACTCATACCCATGGCAATTTTGCATGATTCAATACAACTACTACGATGAAAACTACCAGGCAGGCAAAAAGGGCCTAAAAGCCGCTGCCGCAAAAGGCATGGCTGTGATAATAATGGAGCCCCTTCTTGGTGGCCGGCTAGCGACAGGCCTGCCAAAACAGGCAGCCGAAATATTTAAAAGGGCCAACTCAAATCTCACCCCCGCTGATTGGGCCTTTTGGTGGTTATGGAACCAGGAAGAAGTAACCGTAGCCTTAAGCGGGATGAGCAGCACACAGATAATGGAAAACAATATCGCATCGGCAAACAATTTCCGCTTCCTAACCACAGAAGAACTGCCAAAATACGACCAGGTTGTAGAAATTTTTAGAAAATCATATAAAATCAATTGCACAGGCTGCAATTACTGCCTTCCCTGCCCAAAAGGGATAAACATTCCCGCCTGCTTAACTGCGTACAATACAAGCTACGCCCAAGGCTTTATCACCGGCATAACCCTATATGCAACCAGCACTGCCATAGTCAGAAAAAATCCAACCACCCCAAGAATATGCAACCAATGCGGCAATTGCGAAAAGCACTGCCCCCAAAACATACCCATAAGGGATGCACTAAAGAAAGTTAGCAAACGAATGGAGCCGCTACCCCTTAGGGCAGGGTTTGCGCTGGTGCGGAAAATTATTTCTGGATAGAAGCAGCCAATCAGCAATGCATACAGATGCGCACATACCAGATGTGCCAACAAGCAGTGGTATATCAATAAAGCAGTAGCTCTCTAGCAATCATTAATATTCCCGAAAGCAGTAACATAACCAACAAGCTGTAGCACACCCAAAATCCGGAGGTACACATGAAGAAAGCAGCAATCTACATCATGGTGATAATCTTTTCGGCACTGTTTTTATTTTTGGGCAACATGATTGCTTCCGGCGATGCCATGGATACTGACGAGGAATTTTACGATGTAGCCTTTTACACAGGTGTGGTTACTCGGATAATAGACAGGGTAGAAGAGTATCAGTTTGGCTTTATTAATATAACCGTGTACTTCGAGGCCCGCATAACTGACCGCCCGCGCCAGGGCGAGATTGTGGAAGGGGAGCAGCATCAGTCCAACTTCTTTCTTGTATCGCCACGTGATGTAATGGTTGGGGACAGGGTAATGCTGGCATTCGATTCCTTTGGCCAGCGGTACTTCTTTGCCGACTTTGTACGGATTAACACTGTTGCTATTTTAGGCATTGTCTTTCTTGTGCTAGTAATCCTATTTGGCCATATGAAGGGCTTTAACGCAATTGTTGCACTGGGATTGACATGTCTTGCGGTGTTTCTTGTGTTTATTCCGGCAATCTTAGCCGGAAGAAATATTTATATCACAACAATGATTGTGTGCCTATTTGCCATTGTTTCCACCTTGCTTATAGTTATCGGCCCAAATAAAAAAGCCCTTTCGGCAATGTTTGGCTGCCTTGGAGGCGTAGTTATTGCCGGGGCTTTGATGTTTTTTATGGGCGGCGCATTGGAGCTTACGGGGTTGGTTGACCAGGAAACCCAAGTGCTGCTTATGCTGCCCACACAAAACCCCATTGATTTGCGGGCCATAATCTTTGCCGGGGTCATACTAGGGGCAGTAGGGGCCATTATGGACGTGGCTATGTCTATCGCTTCGTCTTTATGGGAAGTGCGGGAAGCCGGAGGCATTACAGACTTTGGTTCCTTTGTAAAATCAGGGATAAACATCGGCAAGGATATTTTAGGCACAATGTTAAACACTCTGGTCTTGGCATATATAGGCAGCTCTCTCTCATTGCTTTTGCTGATAAATGTACATACAACCTCTTATGTAGAGCTTTTTAACATGGAGTTTGTTATTGTCGAGTTCCTCCGGGCACTAGTAGGCAGTTTTGGCATGTTTTTGACTATCCCTCTTACAGCCTTGATTTGCGGGTGGTTTTATTCCACCAAAGATGAGGATTATTTTGAAGAGCCGGAAAATGCCGATGAGTTTTACGCGGATTATTATCGTAGAAATAGGCGGTGATACTATGCTAATCCTCCACAAAAATCATCCCCTCATAAATGTCCCGCAATATAGCTGCAATAGCATTAGCGTTTTTTATCTGTCTTTTCTTCCTGTATTGTCCTTCAAGGGCTTTGCATATATCTATCAGCATTGTTAAAGATGATATGTGTGGTTTTTCACCACCATAGAAAAGGGGGATGGATACCTTTTCGAGATATTCCATGGAAGCGGCTTCTTTTATGGTTGCGATGTGGCCTATTGTTTCAAAAGCTTTAATAAAAAACTCGTTACCTTGTGCTATGGATAAGCAGTGTTGTAATAGTTCTTCAAACTCAGAGGTTCTTTGCAGGTACATTAAGCTATCTAATTTGTTAGAAAGGGCAGCAAAATACATTTGCTTTATATCTTTTGTGAGTGCGATAGATTGGTCTAACAAGCTTACTGCCTCCTCATATTTATTCATTTTATTATAGAGGGCAGCAGTATTTACAAGAGCCTTGCTAAGTTCTACTTTATTGCCATATATGCTTCTTAGGGCGGCTAGGTTTGTTTCATATAATTCTTTTGCCTTTTCGTATTCCCCTACGGTTTCATAGCATATAGCCAACTCGGCGCTAACTGCGGCGTTATGATTATCACTTCGGTCTCCGCTAAATAGTGATAGGGATTGCTCCAGATATCGTATAGCATGAAAGGGCTTGCCAAAGGAAATATAGCAACTGCCAATGGCACGGGCTATACGGGAGATTGTACGTGCTTCATTGGTTTTTATATCATAGGCTTTTTTGTAATACAGCAATGTGTTTTTTAAGTCGTGATGTTTGGAATAGTAAATGCCTTTGATGTAATTATATAATTGATTAACCAATACGCTTTCTCCATCAAATGAAGAAAATAGGCTATCAAGATTTTGCTGTACGACTGTAAATTCAGCAAGTTGTGTGTCGGTTAGTAAAATGCCATACAGTTCATCTTTGTAGTATAAGATTCCAGCACTTACTAGCGCACGCAAAATTATCAATTCATGTTCGTAAGGTAGTTCCTCTACGGGAAACATCTCTTGCAGCATGATTTCGGCTTCGGTCATTCTGTTTGCAATTACCATGTCATTGCATATACATAGGCGGTTTTGGTATTGGGTTACCTCATGCTCCAGCAATGGGGCATTTTCTATGCCCAAAAATTTTTTTATCTCTGTTAATAATTCCTGGGTACAATCTGCTTGCCCTTGTTCTATACGGTTAACAAAGGACTGGCTTTTACCAATGGCAGTTGCCATGTTTACTTGGGATAAGCCTTTTTCTTTTCTTATTTGCCTGATTTTTTCGCCTATTGGCAGTGTTGATTGGTTTGCCATTGCATCACTTTCCTTTGAGTTTTATGAGTGGGCTGGGTGCTGAAAATTATATAAATGATTGACCCGGTTAGCAAGGTTCTTGAATTATTACTATTATTTCCCTAGATGAAAATTATTATTTAAATTTGCCATAAATAAACAATGCGTCCAAAAAGTCACTGAAAATTAATATTTATTTAATCTCATTTGCTTGCAAAAAATAATGCCGGATAACTCAATCTGAAATTACCACTATTATTTCATCAGGTGAAGCGGCAATAACATCTAGCTTTTTTATTTGTATTTTTTATTGCGCAACTCATCAAAGCCTTTAAATTCAAGGCTTTTTTTTGATCTAATCTTTTTAACATCGAAATCATTATCCGTAGATATTTTGCTCATTCACAAAGGAATGGAAGGCATATAAGATTTTATTGAGCGAACCAGCTTGTACTTATTGGGCCTTATATCAAGCCATTGTGTAAGGGCTCAAACCAAGAAAAATAAGGAGTGGTTGTTATGACCAACACCAGCAAGAAAAACAAATCTGCCAACACAGCAGTAACAAACCTAAAGCGAGCGACTGTACTGTTTATTATGTTAGCTATTGTAACAGTGGTTGCTGCTGTTGCGGGTAATGTTTATGACGATGAAGAGCTGTATACATGTTATAAATATCAATCATACATAAACTATAGCAATGACTTCCGACAACCGTACGAACCAGACCAGACTGACTTTTATCACAGCTACTATAACTATGCAGATGAATCATACATAGGCAAAGCTCCTAGCTACTTAAGTTATGGGGATGAAGGTGGGTATATAGGTATACATCCTATTGACTACGGCGTCATAGTATTTAACCCCAACGGAGGTATACACTTAGGTGAAACAGACCCCAATGTAGTTATAGCGCTACCCCAAGGCACAGGTACTTTACCCCCGGCCCCCGTAAGAACAAACTTCGAGTTCCTTAACTGGACACGTACCCAAAGCGGCAATTTGGAAGGCCACTGGACAAACAATAACAATATCGCTACCGGCATTACTGTAACAGCATCCAGCACCTTCCCTGAAAATGAATCACCTTTTCACGTATATGCTCAATGGGGGCATATGGTGAGCTTTATTGGAAATGGAATTGATTTGCCTAACCCACATCTTACCACTGCTGTCGGCTTCGGTTCCCGAATTATTGCCGATGGTAGGACTGTAAACAACTCCAACGCTATGCACTGGGCGCCTGCAATTACATGGCCTGATAACCCAGCACACCATTTATGGTATAGATTTTCAGGTTGGGCTTATACAGATACTGGTGGAATAGACGGTAACATTGTGGGAATATTTGACCCAAACACAACAGTTGTAGATAGGCAGCTAGTTCTAATCGCCCAATGGATTCCAGAAACACCTTTGACTGTAACTTTTGATATGCAAGACGGCTTCTTAGGCACTGCTGGTACTGGCGGAAGCAATGTACAACAGGCAACTCGCCAAGTGTGGTATGGAAGCAATATTAATTTTGATACCAGGAGTGTAGGCCAGTCAGCTACCCGCCGCCTCAATGCTGGTGTTGCATGGGCACGCTCTGCTCCTGATGTACTTCGCACCCACCCGATGCCTATGACAGTACAGGGCTGGTGGACCCATCGTTACGGCCCATATGGATCAGGTAATCAATGGTCACTGGCTGGCTGGGATCATGTCAATAATATACACAATGGTACAGGAGACCCTCAAACATGGAATGCTGGGATGAGTTATTTTCCGCATAGGGGACAATGGGTAGCAGAAACCAATGTTTACCACGATATAACAGTATATCCCAATTGGGTATATAGGGTTTCTTTTCACCCAAACGGCGGTACTTTTACTCCCGGTATCGCAGGTATTTCAGCTACTGAACCTCGTTTACGTGATGTTCCTGTACATCGTGATGGATATGGCCGATATCTTGGTGGAACCATACGTAATCACGGCCGGTTGCCATCCAACGGATTAGCGCGAAATCTCCCTGATATAAATAGAGCTGGTCATATTTTTGCAGGCTGGTGGAGCCATCCTATACCTACCGATGTACCATTGGGGCAAGAATACCAGCACGGATTTAGTGATGCTTATGAGTTTATCCTTGATACACTTGTTTACCAAAACAGAAATGTTTATGCCCGATGGATTGCTATTGCTCCTACTCCTACCCCTACTCCTACCCCTGTTGAATATATTTATGTACATTTTGACTTAAACGATGGCGGTCGCTGGTGGGATGCCCCAGGCCACTTATTACCTCCTGACGGCGAGACTGGTATACGCTCTGTTCAGATAAACAGAGGCAGCAATGTACAGTACAGTAGGATGCCTCAGTTTCCTATCGGCAATGACGGCTACATTTTTATGGGTTGGTTTGATACGCCTTATGGCCCAGCCCGTACAGCTACACCACCAAACTTAAATGTACCTAGTAGGTTTACAGCCTCTACTGTAAATCACGAAACCAGAACTGTTTATGCC
>Ga0123355_10011414_pt1 | contig 13691 bp, 7 predicted proteins | sample TergutEmb28metaG_3_FD_89872 | JGI IMG/M metagenome (GOLD analysis project Ga0123355, IMG submission 89872) | Embiratermes neotenicus P1 segment gut microbial communities from Petit-Saut dam, French Guiana - Emb289 P1 | ecosystem: Host-associated > Arthropoda: Insects > Digestive system > Gut ...
ATCACGTCCGAGGCCGTCTCGCAAATCCACTCTGCCATTCACACCGAAATTCATGATCGATTGGCCCGTGCGGGCATCAATCGCCTGCAGATAGTTGTCGACCGCATACAGCAACCGACTCTCGGAATGCACTGAACTCTCCCAGTAATTAATGCCACGGTTCGTGATCAGCTGAGTTTTCGCTCCGGTAGCATGAACCCACATTTCGCGTCCCGTTGCAGCATCAAGCGCCACGATGGAGTTGTTACGCGCCAGAACATACATCGTTTTGTCGACCACGAGGGGGTTAAAGAGATATTTGCTTCCATCTGCGGTTGGATAAGTCCACGCAGGCCTCAACTGGCTGACGTTGGATCGATTGATCTGGTCGAGCGCCGAATATTGTGCTCCGTCCGGAGCACCCGCGTAGTCGCTCCAGCCAGAGTGCTCGAGTGCAACTCGATCCGGACCGACACGAGCAGACTTCTGGTAGCGGCTTAAGCGGCTGTGTGCCTGCGACCTGATGCCCAGCAAAAAAGAGACGATCAGTCCTGAAACTGCCAGAAACACGATCAGTTGTCGATGCATTCGTGTCTTCGAAGACGTACTCATTCGGTCTCGTTGCTTGTAGTACGGTACCAGATTCATCCGCTCGGAGCTGGGAATGCCAGGGTTATGGCTCGCGATATTCTTTCTCGCGACGACCGACTGGTCCCCGCTGACAATTCCGTACAGCCCCGGGTGGAGGCATATCAGCAGCGAATCGAAGACTCAACCAGCGTACGGCTCGCCTGAGTTGCTTTGTTTCTCCGTGCTTGCGTCAGAGCACTGTCGACTTGCCGCTTGTATCGTACGATACACGAGGTTTTACTTGCTGAAGGAATTGACTAAACCATCCCCAATAGAGGAAACAACGCCCTTGGATATACACCCACCACACGAGCCTATTCACACCTGGAGGGACGTCTTCATCCACCTCGGGATGATTACCATTGGATTGTTTGTTGCTCTGATGCTGGAGGGATTGGTGCAGTGGATGCACCACCGGCATCTGGTTACGGAAGCACGCGCAAATATCCGGCAGGAGATTTCCTACAACACACAGCAGACGGACGAAGACCTGACTTCGCTGAAACAGAATGAGGAGCGGCTGATGAAGAATTTGGCTCAACTATCGCATATTCGGGCCACACACCAGTGGAAAAAGCGCGATCTCACATACACATTGGACTGGAATTCCTTCAGCGACTCAGCCTGGAAAAGCGCGCGGGACACGGGAGCTCTAAGTTTCATGGGCTACAAACAGGTGCAGGATTTGGCCGATCTATACGGGCATCAGGACATCGTTAATATGGCGGCGCAGCGGCTCTTTGAGGAGCAGCCGAAGGCACTTGCTCCCTTGTTCATTGCAGCAGATGTAGACAAGACCTCAGATGCGGATCTCGAGAGAGTTCAGTCCAGGACCACGGATGTGTTGGTCAGCGTGCGGGTTTTAGAGCAGGTTCTGACGCAGTTGAAGCAGCGGTATCAGGATACGTTAAAAAAAATGTGATTCCTCCCGCTATTCCTGGGCATGCAAGGAAAACGCCGAGTGCAGTCTTGGCCTTTCGAGCACGGGCTTTTTGAAACTCGGCCTCTTTCGAGAACGAATACTAGATGTTCCGACTTCTCGATCTGCCCAACCATCGTTTGTGCGGCAGTGGCTTGGTCTGCCCGCGCCTCGCGGACGTGTTACGACTCAGGGCGGAATAATCCAAAGGCATCCGTTGCGTGGGTGCGATAACACGGAGACGGTACCACTACCGATAGCGTCAACGTTGTCAAGAAGGCTCGACTTCCACTCGTGTGACCACGCAGGTTCAATTCATCACACATTGCTAGTGACCACCGCCACACCCGTGACCTCCGCACCCATGGCCTCCACAACCGTGGCCGCCGCAGCCGTGACCGTGGCTTCCTCCGCAACTATGGCCACTTTGGCTGCCGTCGCCGCCGTGGTGGGAGTGAGAAGAATCGGAGTGAGAACACGATTCTGTAATTCCTGTTGTGCATGCAGAGCAATCGCTGAAGTCCGCTGGGTCGGCCTTCGATCCATAAGTCCCGGATGAGAAGGTTCGAGCATAGAGCCGGCGAGTCTTTTCTGCGGCGTCCTTCTCTTCGCGGGATCCCCGGAGAACATGGGGGTTGTGGTGAATCATGCGTGCAAATAATGCCTTGCAATCAGCAGCATATTTTGCAGTGTCCAGAATGTGCTGATGCCAGAACTGGTCAAGGTCATCACGCCCACTGGCGTCCAACCACGGTACCAGCATGAATCCGGGTTTGCTTTGAAGAAGAATTAGAAAACGAACATATTCAAACTGCGCGGCATCGGCTCGCTCCTCAGTCCATCCATGTTTTTCGATCATAGCGTCGCGCACCGATCGAAGGCCGAGTTCGGAAGGCTTTTTTCTTTGATTTGCCACGAGGCTAAGGAGGAGAACTACTGTTGTGGCTACTATCAGTGCAATAATAATGACCATGTGAAAGGCTCCAGTTCGTTTGCACTTCCTCTTGCGCCTCGCACACTCTTCGAAGTGGGCTTTTTGCCCACCCTGGATGTCAAATTGGCTCCCGAAACATTTCCCGAGCTCCGCTTTTGCCCTAAGATGCGGCGATGGCGGCCACTGCAGCGACGGCTGAGGCGTCTTCTTCCGCTTGGCGAATGCGGTACAGAATGAACATCAGCAGCAGTACCAAGCGACTATTTTTCACGCGAATAGCGACCGGAGTGTCCGCGGTTCTTTGCCTCGGGTCGACGGATACGATTCGTTCACCGCTTTCCGAAGTGATGCTCCACCGAGGTCGCCAGCAGCCGTTCCGTTCGATCTGAAACCGCTGGCCGTCAGCAAACGTCAGTGTACTTCGCCTCCGCCACCCTGATTCGAAATGTGCAATCTGCTGTTGCGAAACCGAATCGACAATCTCGTCCTTTGTCCCACTCCAACCCCGGCGTTGTATTTTGAATGTTCCCTCCGATGTTGTGGCCTCATAGTTCGATGACGAGAAGCTCATTCGGCGAAGGGCACCTACAACTCTGCCGTTCAGCTTGACCTCAAAGCCGACACTACGTGGTAGTTTTGACCAGGAAAACCCGCTGGAATTTGCGGAAGAGAGAGGAATCATAAACACCTCCGAAAAGGCATCTCGATCCAATTCCAGACTAGCAGGCGATTGTGAAAATCAGGTTAAGAAGAATGCACGAGCATAGCAACGCTTTCTTCATCGATCTATGGGTCCGGTCTGGTGAAACCATCTGCAATCCGGCCGGCCGGTCCCTGCGGTCACGGCTTGCGCGTTCGTGGTCCCGAGGGAGACGAACGACAGATTGGCGAGTGAACCTTCTTCCCCAGCAAGCGCGATCACGTCGAAGCCGCCTCCAGCACCCGCCACAAGGAGGCATTGACTGTTTTCAATTGCCGAGGGCAGATGCAGCTCATCCATTGAGAGCCAGCCTCGATAAGCAGCGTTCCGCGGACCTCTCGCAGTTGGCCCCCAAAGCTCCAAGGCGGTCCCATTCTGGGCAGGAGAGCCAGCACATCCATTTCTTCGCTTCGCGTCTGAAGTACTCGCGCTGGGTGCGCGTCAGGTTGTCCAATAAGGTAACTGCCCACAGTGCAGAAAAGTTCCGACCAGCAAGCACCCAAAAGCCTGCGCCTCGCTTAGTGTCCGAAAAGATCGATCGTACCGTCCCGGGGCGGTCCTGTCGGTGATCCCTTGCAGATCTATGCTAGATCGATTTTCCGGACACTACGAGGCACAATCTTTCTCCGCAGGTTCCGCAATTATCAGAATTGAATCCTCCCCGATAGCATGATTCGCCGCATCGAGCTCCCGTCCTGGGAAGCGACAATGCTGGAAATGGTCCCGGCGTTGGCGTTCTGACAGTCAACACAGGAGGACGGCTGGCCCAGGTTGACGTGATTGAAGACATTGAAGAAGTCGGCGCGGAATTGCAGGTTCAGCGATTCCGTCAAATGAATCGACTTTGCTGCTGACAAATCCGTATCAATGTAGCCTGGGCCAAGCACCGAATTGCGCCCAAGGTTGCCAAACGTCCCCACCAGCGGCCGAGCGAACGGTCCAAAGCTGTTGTTCGGCTGTCCAGGTGGCTGCAGAACGTTCGGTGAAGGCGTGAAGAACGGAACTGTATGAGTAATTTTGTTGAGCGAGCCGACAGCCGTCTGAATCGGCTGTCCGGTCTTGTTGAGGAAGCCGATGACGTCGTTGTCCGAGCTGCTGTTCTGGTATCCGGGCGTCCAGGGAAGGCCATCCTGCCAGGTGAACGTACCGTTGAGGGCGAAGCCGCCGATCAGGCGGTCAACCCAGCGTGAGGAATTCCCGCCGATCATTTTGCCCCGGCCGAACGGCAGATCGTAATTCCCTGCGAAGACAAAGGCTTTGGGCCGGTTGTAATAGCTCGGTCCGTAGCCGACCTGAGGATCGATAAAGAAGTAGTAGGACTCATGCGTCAACGCCTTTGACCAGGTGAAGTGGCTGATGAACTGAAGTCCATTGCTGAATCTCTTGTCGAGCCGCGCCTGCAAAGCATGGTAGCTGCTGCTGGCTTGATTGGCGTTGTACCGCAGATCCTGCGACCACCCAAATGCAGCGCCGTAGGTAACTCCGAGCTTCTGTGCTGTTCCATCGAAATATGGGCGGCGATCGTTTACGGTGTAGGGTAGGTTGGTCGCCGGGTTAATGTCCTGGGCGGTGCATCCATAACCGAAAGTCACGGGCGGCGAGCTGCAAATATTGAAACCCGCGATCGTTTGCGTGTTCGGACTAGCCTGGTTCGACGAATCAAACATGTTGTTAGTACCGTGGCTGCCCACGTAGGCGACTTGCAACGACATCGTTGGCGTAATCTCGTGCTGGACGGCCAGATTCCAAGCATCCAGAGTGGGAAGGCGCACCCAAAGTGGTCGCGTCGGTACGCCTATTTGATCGGGCAGAGGAAAGTTGCCGTCGCTGGGAATCGGCGGGAACGTAAAGCCGGGAGGTCCTTGCGCCAGATTGAACACCGCCGCGGCGTTTGTCAGCGCATTCAAATTCTGCGAAACCTGGGTCGGAAACGAGAAGGTAAGGACCTCGCCATAGGTATTGCCTGACCACCCCTGCCCAAAAACGCGGCCGTATCCCGCCCGCACGACGGTCGTGGGGGAGAGTTGATAGGCAAGGCCAAGTCTAGGCGCGAGAAGATCCCAGCTGTTTTTCACATTGAGGTTCGTGCCATACGGTCCGTACCCCGCGATGCGAATGTTTCCAGTGTTGAGATCAAGCAAGCCGCCTTGGCCTTTTCCGTTCACAGTTTCTGGAAAGTAAATCTCCCAGCGCAAACCATAGGTTAGTGTGAATTTATTGGTGACGCGCCACTGGTCCTGCACATAGTAGAACATTCTCTTCTGGCGTTCTGCGGCGTTGAGGTTTTGTGTCTGCGTACGCTGAAAACTGGTTGCGTCTCCCAGGAGAAACGTTGCGAATCCGAGTCCCGCCCCTCCGGGCCCGCCCGTGCGCAGAGCCGCAAAATGATAGTTGCCGGAACGAACGTTGTTATTGTCCAGTCCGATGATGTGGTTCATGCCGTAGCGGAGATCGGCACCGAACTTCACATTGTGGTTGCCAAAAATGTGCGTCCAGTTGTTTACCGCCTCGAATTGGCTGGCGTGTTGATCGAATTGATTGGCGGAGGTCCCATATAGAAGATTGCCGCCGCCGTTGGTTCCGTTGCTGGCGCTCTCAATATTGAACTGTGGCAATCCGCCATTCAGCGATAAATCACCAATATTGGCGTTTGGGATCCCGAGTTGATTACCCAGAGGCTGGTTAAATTCGGGGCCCTCTTCATTCAGATAAATTTTGTACCAGCCGAAACGGAAGTCAGTAAGCCAGTTCTGAGAGACGACATAGTCGCCACCCGCGGCGAGGCTCTGGTCATGTGCCGTATCTGTTCCGGCAAATCCGCCATTTCCAAACCCAGGTCCACCAGCCGCACCGAAATACGGAGCGCCGGAAAGATCGGAGCCGAAATAGGTATAGCGGCCAAAAATGTGAAGATTGTTAGAGATATGATCGTCGATACGGACGTCCGCCTGGTTCGTGTTGAACGGACCTGACCCGGAAGCCACGTAGTTGTTGACGATACCTGCGCCGGCAACGTTGGGCGCGGGAATCAGCTTCATGAAATTCACGGCGGGTTGCGAAAGCCGGCCGGCGGGAATAATGTTTCCCGCGAAAGGCGTCCGGCCGGCGATGGAAGTTTCGTCCGTGGCGGGATCATAAATCTGAATAGGATAATCGCTAAGGTTGCAATCGCCACCCGAGGTGCAAGTGCTCCTGGCTAAAGCCGTCGGCACGGTTGTCAGAGTTGATGATCCTATCCTCTCTCGCAGGCCCTGGTAGTCGGCAAAGAAGAAGAGCTTATCTTTCACAATGGGTCCGCCGAGCGAACCGCCGAACTGATTATGCAGGGTCGATGGTATAAAACGGCCGGTAAGGGGATCGGGAGCGAACTCGGCGAACGGATCGCGGGCTTGCAAAACATCCGATCGCCAATATTCAAATGCCGAACCATGAAAATTATTGCTTCCCGACCTCGTTTGCGCGGTTACCAGTCCCGCAACTGCCTTACCAAACTCGGCGTCATAGTTCTGAGAAGTGACCTTCATTTCGGAAACGGCATCGAGGTTGGGATTGATGACCGCAACTCCAATCACCGGATCCTGGTTGTCAGTTCCGTCCAACTCATAGCCGGTGGCAAATGGCAATTGCCCTTGCACTTCAATCTGCTGGCTGCGTTGTGGGTTTTGCGCTTCGCCGACGTTCCACCCTATGTAGGTTGTGCCCGGGGTCAACAATTCGAACGCGGTAAAGTTACGGTTGAAATTAGGGAGGGTCTCGACCGCGCGTTGGTTCAAGATCGTACTTACGTCGGGGCGTTCTGTCTGCAACAGAGGCGCTTCGGAGGTGACTACAACCGACTCGGTTGTGGGGCCAGGGGTGAGCGTGAGATCTACCTTTGGCGCGGTGTCAGCGAACACGGCGACATTTTCGGCGGTCGCCTTCTTGAAACCATCAGCTTCGGCGGAAACTGTATAGGTGTCCGGAATCAAATGCTGCGCACGGTATTGTCCGCTGGCATCGGTCTGAACAGAGGTTGACGTGCCCTTTGCCACGTTGGTCACAGTGACAGTCGCGTTAGCAACGACGGCGCCGGTACTATCCGTGACTGTGCCGAACACAGTACCGTAAACCGCCTGCGCTGCGGCGGCTTGGCTCAACATCAAGATGGAAACAACGAGTGCGACCAAGCCCATTGCAGGGGACGCGTTTGGAAGGCTGGAAGCACTTGTTGGATGAGGCGGAAGTTTCCTGTTCGTCCACATATGGTCCTCCGGCAATGAGCCGCTGTTTTTCTGGAATCAACAGAAGGGACGTTCTTCGAATCACTCGAACGTCAAATCAACGTCAAACCTAGAAATAAACCCGCAGCATGGTCATTGCGACTTGCTGAACGTCGGTTCGTGCGCCGACGTTCTTCTCGAACTTTGGCCCATCCTATTCCATTTAATCGCGCACTTTCAAGGTAGCGGTGCCAGTTAATCGTGCACTTTCAAGGTAGCGGTACCAGCACACGTGCGTACTGTTTAGTATCTGTTGGCGCTGTGGGTAGTCTTCAGCAATGTCGCCTTGGTTGGAAGTGTCGAGATCAGCATGCCATACGGCGCGATCATTACATGGGAGTTAGGGGAAGTACTCGCCAGCAAACTACATGAACCATAACATCACAACAATGATTTGATGTTCGCCGGATCACCGACTTAGACCTTACGTTGCTGGATCTGCCAGTCACGGGCTTCTCGTTTTCACCCGGGGAGGCGGCCCTCACTGTACAGGTTCCAGCTTTAGTTCACTTTGGGTGTGAATTCTTGCTGCCGTGTCTAGCTCCTTTCTTGCATCCTCTTCCTCTCCCAGGCTGCGATACGCTTGGCCAAGCAGCGTGTGCGTAATATAGTTACCTGGATCCATCTTCTCAGCATGTTGCAGGTACATCAGCGCCGTGCGTGGATCATTCCGACGCAGCAACACCTTGCCCATCTGGATAAATGGCCCGGTACTCGAAGCGTCTAAAGAAATCGCTTTGCTGATGGCTTCCTGAGCTTGCTCATACTGCCCGGAACGAGTGTAGGTGTCTCCTAGCCGGTCATAAACGGCGGGATTGGCCGGATTGATTTCTCTCTCCTGCTCGAATTCCTGAAGAGCTCTCGCGATATCGGATTTGAACAGGTAAAATTCGCCCAGCAAGAAATGCGCCAATGGGATTCCCGGCGTGAGTTTCAAGGCTTTGGTTGCGGATTCTGCGGCGGCTTCCGGCAAGTTGGCCCGCATCAGCATCTCGCCCAAAAGAAGATATGCCGAGGCAGAACTCGCCGGTACCCCAAATTGGTTGGCAAAGGCCGAGCGAGCATCGTCGTAGCGCTGGGAGTTAAGGTAGCAGAGCCCGAGCACGTAGTTGGCATCGGCGTTGGCATTAGGCGTCCATTGCCGGACTTTTTCAAGAAATGGGATGGCGTCCCCCGGGCGCCCGAGGCGATACAGGGAGAGTCCCCGCATCTGCACCGATTCCAGATCGTAGTGATCTTCAGACATCGCCTGCGCAAAGGCTTTTTCGGCGGATACAAGCTTCCCCGCGCGGTAATAAGCAATGCCCAATTCGTGTTGAACACCCGGGGCGGAGCCTTTACCGTTCGCGACTAATTGCTCGAGGATCGTGATCGCTTCTTGCAGATTACCCTTCTCGAGCTTCTGATGCGCGGCCGCGAGAGTCTCTTCAATATTTTGAGTTATTGGCGCGCTGGTGAATAACGGAGAGGATGAGTTTTGGTTCTTTTCCTGCTTACCACCGAGAGACGGCGCCAGATCGGACGACTGAGCGATGGAGACAACTGCCGTCAAAAGCAAGAGCGGCAGCGTGGACAAAAAGCGCATTTTTACCTCGTTGCAACTTTCGAATCTTTTCCTGCCACTAACTGCTACGATTCTTACATATGGTCCGGCCACGGGTTCGTCAACATATCCGCTACTGTTGCGGCCTGCTTGATCCTCTTGCCATTCTCAGCGTCGCCCCGGAAAAGGGCATTGCCGAAGAACGATCGCCCTATCCCGACGGTAGCCTGCACTCGGACCCCGGCGTGGTTTGTAGAAGTGGCCGAACCAGCCAGGCTGCGCATGAAAAACGTCAATGGCGGAGTCGATACCAAGAAGTACATTATAGAAACCACGGGCAGCAGGGTAGCAATTCTCAACGACGACGATGACTGATGGCAGGACATTTTTGTAGTGAATGGCACCACGCTTGATGCCGGCCGAGAAAACGATTCGCCGACCAGCCACCTGTTTCATAACAATCACGACGGCACGTTTTCTGATCTGACGCGCCGCCCGCCTTGAATATTCTGCTTGGGGACAGGGCGTTTGTGTAGGCGATTATGACAAGACGGCTTCGACGATCTTTATGTGACCTATTATGGCAAGAACCGTCTTTACCACCACCGGGTAAACGGAACATTCAAGGAAGTTGCGGTTTCTGCCGGGGTTGCTGGCGATGGCAAGGAGTGGGGGTCGGGGTGCGCATTTATAGATTATGATCGTGATGGCAAGCTCGCGCTCTTGGTCGCCAATTATGTTTCGTTCGACATCAAGACTGCGCCCAAACCGGGTGAGGGTATGAGGTGCGTCTGGAAAGGCGCGCTCGTAATGTGCGGACCGCGCGTCTTGCCGTGGATGCACTGAACCAACGTCGAGCCGTGGACTGGCGATTGCGGATTTGTAGAACGATGGCCGTCTCTCTGCGGTGGTAAACAACATGAATGGCCAGCCCATTTAGCTGGTGAATGGCGCATTCAGAATCATTGGCTGGGCGTAATCACCAGAGGGATAAAATCGAATCACGACGGCATTGGCGCCAAAGCAACGGTCGGTGCCGGAAAACAAAAGTTTATCCAAGAGGTGTGGAGCGGTTCCAGTTATGTTTCCAGCAGTGATCTGCGGCTTCATTTCGGACTGGGAGGTGCACCGAGGTGAACCGGATCGAGGTCCGCTGGCGCAACGGCAACAGCGAAGTTTTTCCCGGGGGTGGTACCGATCGTTTTCTTACTTTGGTAGAAGGTCCAGGTCAAAGGGTCAACGGTTCTTGAGACACACGTTTGGTCTCGATAGTCGTAACAAACTTAACCAGTGCGCCTACGTTCACGATTGAGCGAGGTTATTCGTTGGCGGCGAGCTCCGTGGTTGGTGCTAGCCGCTCTAGTCGTTTGTCCCGCTGGGCTGGTAGCTCAGATCAAGACCCGTGACGCCGCCGAACTGCAGAAGTTTTCCTGGAGCACGGATTCCACAGGCCCGGAGCGCTTCGTGTCAGTCCACGGCCGGCGTGCAGCCATATTTGGGTACTCGCAAGATGGCCTCGAATGCTGGGCGTATCCTTTTCAGATCGTCAGCTCATTGAAGGTAAGTTTTCGCCCGCTGGGCACGGCCACCGAGATAGATGGCCAAAGCGTTCTGCGTAGAATCGTCTATAGCCCTGAATCTGTCACTAGGGTCTATGTGGGGCCTGACTTCCTGGTGAAGGAAAGGCTATTTGTTCCACCCGACGAACCGGGCGCGATCATTGGCTACGAGGTTGCCGGCAGCCGCCCGATTGATATCGTGGTCCGCTTTGATCCTGTTCTCGATTTGATGTGGCCGGCCGGGATCGGAGGACAGGAAGCTATCTGGAACGCTCCGGCATCTGCGTATGTGCTCTCAGAACCGAGACATCGTTTTTCCGGCGTTGTTGGATCGCCGGACATTGTTGCGCACGATGAAACGCAAAATCAAAACCGGCGGTTGGGCCGCGAGTCAGGCCTAGCTTTTATGATGCGTGCAGGTGGCGGGCACGCTTTCGCGCGAGTTGTTATAGCCGGCGGGCCGGAGCGAACCGCTACCATGATCGCCCAAAAACTTCTCCAGCAGGAAGATTCTTTGATGGGCGCTGCGGTCGCTCACTATTCCACGTTCCTGAACACGGCATTGCGAATTGAAACACCCGACGAGGACGTGAATCGCGCACTCGCATGGTCTGAAATTGCGCTCGATCAGGCCTGGGTATGCAATCCTGATCTCGGTTGCGGTCTGGTTGCCGGTTATGGGCCATCGCGCAAGGCGCGCCGTCCACAATACGACTGGTTTTTTGCCGGAGATGGAATGGTTGATCTTCCGGCCTTGCTGGATTCCGGGCAATTCGAGCGCGCACGGGACGAACTAGAGTTCATTCTGAAGTATCAAGACCCGAAAACCGGAATGGTCTGGCATGAACTAGCGCAAAGCGCCGGCTGGCTGGATTGGAAAAGCTATCCTTATATGTTCGTGCACGTGGAGCTGACGTTCGACTTCCTGTCCGCAGTCGCCAATTACTTCTCGGCGACCGGAGACCGGCATTTCGTAGAAACGCACTGGCCCGCGATCCAGGCGGCTTACGATTACTGCCGCTCCCTGATTGATCCACGCGACGGTCTGCCGCGCATTCCGCCTGAGCGAGAGGGCAGCCGAGAACAGGATTCCCTCAATGAGGAACTCGCGCTTTCTGCCAGTTGGATCGCGGCACTCCAATCTTATGGAGAGCTGGCGACGGCGACCGGTCACAACCAAGCCGCCGTAGAGACCGGAACCATCCGACGCCGAATTATGCCGGAGATCGGCAAGCACTATTGGAACGATGGCCAGAATTTCTGGATTACGGGCTACACTCGCTCAGGCGCTCCCCTTTCCGATCGCGAGATCGGCCCCGTGGACATCCTGTCGCAGGGACTACTTTCTGAAGCCCAGCGCGAAGCTATCCTTGAACAGCTGGCAACGCCTGATTTCCGCGCCGACTGGGGCGTCCGGGGCCGGGCGGCAAATTCCAGCACGTATGATCCGAACTCCTATGCTAACGGCAGCGTGTGGGCGACCGGCACCAGCCGGACCGCCGTCGCGTTCTGGGCCGGGCATCGGCCGGCAACCGCATTTCAGATTTGGCACGCGCTGGTGCCATGGACCGCGCTCGATTCACTCGGGCACATGCACGAAACTCTGGCGGGGGATTACTATCACCAGGAATTCGAGTCTGTCCCAGAGCAAACCTGGTCTTCAGCGACGTTTTTCGAAGCCGCTGTCAACGGCTTGCTGGGATTACAGGCGGACAGTCTCTCCAATCACGTAACGTTCGCTCCCCACCTTCCACCAAGTTGGTACACCATCACGATTCGGCATCTGCGCGTCAGGCCTTCCGAGATAAATTTAAAACTTATTACCTCAGCTGGTGAAACGCGACTGGAGATGCAGAACGAAGGCGCTTCGGTGGATTTCTCGTTCGTCCCTGAAATCCCGCTCGGGGCAAAGCTGGGGCGTGTGCAGTTACGAGGCCGGTCCATCAGCGCTGCGCTCGAACCGCATGCGGAGGACATCCACGCCAGAGTCGAATTCACCCTCCCACATGGAGTTTCCGTGCTGACAATTGAGTATGTCGGAGGAGTTGCTATTGAGTCCGAATCCCCGCCCGCGGTTGTTGGAAACTCAAGCCAGGCAATCAAGATTACGAGCGTTCAGCTTCGTGGACCAGTGTACACGGTGGACGTCAGTTATCAGCCACGGTCAGGCAGCACTCTCGAAATTCGCACACCTTGGCGAGTGAATGAAGTACAAGGCGCTACTTTCAAAGCAGCTTCTCCAGGGTGGTATGAATTGACCATTGCAGATCCAACTCTGCGAAAGCAAACACACGAGTACCACAACAGCGAAATCAGAGTGAAGTTTATTCAATAGCCCGAGCCTCGGATCTGCCTCGTTTTGCACACACCGCGACCCCGTAGTGTCCGAAAAATCTATCGTTCTGTCTTGGGGTGTCCTAGAGGCACAATAGGCAATTCTGTCGGGGCGAAAGGCTAATTCGCTCGACGACGTCAGCGAGAAAATCGACTCACAATCGGCTCACACAAGTTTTTTACGTGCTCGAATCCTGCTCCGCTTTTCTCGTTGAGACATGGTAAGCAGCTGCCCCCTTTAGCGTTGGCTGCTCGCTTCTCTCGCTGATAGCCTGCGATAGACCTGAAGCGTGGTCTGCACATTCGAGTGCCTCAGAAGCTCCTGCTGCACCTTGATGTCAGTCCACTTCGCTCGCAAGTAAAGTCGAATACGTGTGTCGCAGCATGTGCCAGCCGAGCGCTTCGTGATATTGGCTCCAACGGCTGCACGCCGACTCGCTTCAGCGGGTTGTCGGGCCAGTAGGCTTTCCGTCCCTCATCTCGCTGGCGAACAGCCAGTCCAAAATCTGCCCGGTATGGAGTCCTGCTGCGCCAGTCGTTCTGCGTCTGAACGCGGCTGCAAATCAGCGAGGAAACTGTCAGAAGTGATCAGAGCCGACGGCTGTTTTCACGAACAATTCAATTTTCTCTAACATCCTGTTCACATTTCGCTTTTATCTTGTCTGATCCGTTTGATCCACACTTTGAGGTTCCGATGAAAAACACAATTGTTCTTCTCTCTCTCGCAGCTGTGTGCCTAGTGGGCACGGCAGTCGCACAAACTTCCAACAAGATAGAACATGTTCTGCTGATCAGCGTCGATGGAATGCACGCTGTTGATTACGTAAACTGCGC